>Ga0099825_1009519_pt1 | contig 11050 bp, 11 predicted proteins | sample SiratroredBW_FD_76838 | JGI IMG/M metagenome (GOLD analysis project Ga0099825, IMG submission 76838) | Root nodule microbial communities of legume samples collected from California, USA - Siratro red BW | ecosystem: Host-associated > Plants > Roots > Nodule | place: USA: California | collected...
ATTTTAAGTCTAGAAGAAGAATCAAAGAAAATATAGAAAACTTAGTTATTGATGTTAGTGCATTAGAGGTCTAGTTAACACTAGATAGTCCGAGGCCTCATTAGACGGTCTTATGTACATAAGCATTTAAATGATTTTGATGATAACAAATATTCTAAGTCATAAATTGTTGACTGACGAAATTATTTTATTTGCAGTAAAACGCAGCTCAAATGCGTTAGACAATCACAATGTTTGAATGCATTAGATGGTCTACCCTCATTCAACGTATTAGATGATTAAGTGATCATCAACACGTTATACAGTCTAGTCTTTGTCAAAGCGTTAGATGATCTAGTCTTCGTCAAAGCGTTAAACGGTCTAGTCTTATCAAGTGTTAGATGATTTAGTCTTTGTCAAAGTGTTAGATGATTTAGTCTTTGTCAAAGTGTTGGACAATTTAATCTTTGTCAGAGCATTAGATTTTGTCAAAGTGTTAGACAATTTAATCCTCATCAAAATATTAGACGATATAGCCTTCGATAAAGTGTTAGATGATCTAGTCTTCGTCAAAGTGTTTAGATGTGATGATCTTTGTCAAAAAGTTAGATTGTGTAGTCTTTATCAAAACATTAAACAGTCTAGTCTTCATCAAAGCGTTAGATGGTCTAGTCTTCGGTCAAAGTGTTAGATGATAGTCTTCTTCTACGCATTAGACGGACTCTCAAGCTATGAGTAACAGATAATGTGTTTTTTATTTTTTAGTGATTCTTACTACTTCGTTTTTGGTTATTAAAATAAGTTTAATATTAATTAAACATTTTTGAAATCAAAGTTTAAAATAAATGTTTAGAAGTTTTATGAAACTATAAAGTTTTCAAACTTGCTATGAAAAAATATTCTTTAATATATTGTGTGTAAATCTTGATTAAATGTTCTTCAAATTAAAAATCATACCATTGTTAATCTATGAAATATTATATTTGCTTTTGAATTGTTTCCTTTAACAAATTAAGCTTTGCATAATTAATTTAGATCAAAAGTTTCTTTGTAAAACTTTGACAACAAGAATTCAAAATTATGTTGAGATGTGTTTTATGCAAAATGTCAACTCTTGTTGTTTCAAGCTTTCAAAATGCAAAAATTTTTTTAGTGGATCCTAATAGATCCACCAAATAATAAAGCAGTCATAGGAATCAAGTGGGTCCATAACAAACTAGACAAACAAGGTAGATTGTGAGAAACTAAACTAACCTTGTGACCAAAGGTTCCTCACAATAAGAAAATATAATTTTATTGAAACTTATGCACGATAACTTAGTTTAGAAGCAATACTTATTTTACTGTCATTTGCTATCTTCAATAACATGAAGTTGTATCAAATGGATGTGAAAAAATATATTTTCTAAATCATTTAATAAATAAGAAATTGATGACTTAAAAAGTATAAAAGTCAATTTTATTTTTTATTCATATTATTTATTTATTATTATTAAAAAAAAGAGTTAAAAAAATACAAATTATTGTAGTTAATTTTTTTTTGTCCATATGCATCCCAAAGTTTTACCTTAAACTAAATTGGCTCAGCACATAAATAAGTAAAGTTTGAAAAGTGTCTGAACAATTGAACATATTTTCTCTGTTCTTCTTCGCTAGCCAGCTTGAAAAACATGAAAAGAAAAGTCCCACCATTTTTCTTTAGAAACTTTCTTCTTTTTCCACTCTTCCAAATTATCAATTTTTTACTTTTATTTCCACCCTTTTATGCACAACCAAACTCAGAAACGTAAGGACCATAAACTATTTGCATAAAAAATTTAACGTTAATTATAAATTTTAAAGATGATATTTCTAGATCATTTTTACTCTTAATTGAAGTGTAAAAAACAAGTTATTATTTTAAGTTATTTAACGCAAATGCTTTATTATTATTTTTATTAATAAATGATGATATATTATAATATTTTTATATAATTACTTTAAAATTTGAATTATTTTAATTGAGTAAAAAATTTGAAGGCGAATATTTATTAAATTTCAAATAAAATTAGAGTTTAAACCGGTTCGAAAATTCAAGGAGAGGTGAACCCGGTTATTTCCCTTTTAAACGGTTGCTTTATTACCACGCTGTGGTCCCGTGGTTACAAATTTGAACTATAAAGAAGTGAAGAAACAACTCTATTCTTGACTTCTCTTTTGTGTCTGTGATCCTTCCTTTTCATTTCCCTCGCTAATTTTAAACCGCCTCAAAAGAAAAAGTTAAACCAATAAATAATAATAGTAGTTGTTGTTGTAGTAGTAAAATTTCTGAAAATCCAGGCATAAAGGGAAGCACGGAAACGGAGAAAGAGGGAAGAAAAAAGTGCGAACCCCGAGAAAGGGTGAAAGATGCTCAAGCTTTTCAACAGAGGCAGGGATAGCCCCGCCGACTCGTCACCGCCCTCCTCCACGGTCGCCGCGCCGTCGTCCTCGTCGGCGTCTCCAGTCACCGGCCCCGCCAGACCCATACGCCTCGTCTACTGCGATGAGAAGGGGAAGTTCCGCATGGATCCGGAAGCCGTCGCGACGCTCCAACTCGTCAAGGAGCCCATCGGCGTCGTCTCCGTCTGTGGTCGGGCGCGACAGGGCAAGAGTTTCATCTTGAATCAGGTAATTATTCTATTCCAGTGAAAATCTTCGCTGTTGGAGTTTAGGGTTTTGGAGTGTAGTGTTGCATTTAGTAATTAGGGTTTTGCTACGTTGATGTCTGTTCCGTGGGATAACCGTAGATTGTTTAGTGGTAATGGTGTTTATGTTTCTGACTATTGTGTATCTGGTTTTGATTAATTTTGGGACAAACGTAGTTTTTTTTTTTTTGTGGTGGTCGCGGTGATTTTTGTTATTTTTGAACGCGAAATTCGCAACCTAGTTGGAAGGTTTGGGAACTGTCCTTGATTGGTTAGTAGTCCAATGACTACAGTGGAAAGTGTGGCTTTGTGATTTTGAGAGTGTCTGCTCATTTGCGTATCGTGTGCAACAATTAGTTTGTGGATTACTGTTTCCGTTTGGTTCGAGTTGTAAATTTAAGTGCCAAATTCTATTGCATGTGGAAGATAAATGCTTTGGTACTTCTTTCTGCTCCATATTATTGTTTACTTACAGAACTGGGAATATTTTTTAGCGTATGAGAGACTGTTTTTTTTTTCTCAATCTGAGATTCAATGTTTCCGCTGACATCATTTCTGCAAGTCTTGAAATATACATTATAAGATTTTGTTATTATAATATGTATTATGGATTTTGGGCTTATGTTTTTATTTTTATTTTTATTTCAGCTATTAGGAAAGAGTAGTGGATTTCAAGTAGCATCAACACACAGGCCTTGTACCAAAGGGCTTTGGTTGTGGAGTACACCTTTGAAAAGGACTGCTCTTGACGGAACAGATTATAATCTCCTGCTATTAGACAGTGAAGGAATAGATGCTTATGATCAAACCGTCAGTTTTTCAGCTTTCTAATCATATATTCTTTTTCACATGCATGTAGTCGATTTCTAAACATTGCTAACTTGTCTTACTCAGCAATTTGGTTACTACGCAGGGTACATACAGCACCCAGATATTCTCACTGGCAGTTCTTTTATCTAGCATGTTCATTTATAACCAGGTTGGCACGGCCTATTCAAACCTATACATTCTGTCTAGAATGTTCATTTGAATCTGTTACATCATGAAGCTTTATTCTCTCTTTTTCCAACTTTTGTGGATTTGTCTGAAATTGGAATGCTGATGCTACTTTTTTTCCCAGATGGGTGGTATCGATGAGGCTGCCCTGGATCGTCTCTCCCTGGTCACCCAAATGACAAAGCATATTCGTGTTAGAGCATCTGGAGGAAAGACTTCTGCATCTGAGCTAGGACAGTTTTCCCCAATTTTTGTTTGGCTTTTAAGGGTAGGTTGTGTACAATTGGACATGTTAGGCAAAATTGTCATAATATTGTAGTTATGGTGGTATCTTAGCATGCTGTAGCTGTGTTGTATATTCTCGTTTTTTACTTCATTAATTGTCAACCCTCGTGCTGGCAGGACTTTTATTTGGACCTAACAGAAGATAACAGAAAAATAACTCCCCGTGATTATCTGGAACTTGCCTTGAGGCCTGTTGAAGGGAGTGGAAGAGATATAGCAGCTAAAAATGAGGTACCTTTCTGCTTCCTTTTTTAGTTATTCAAAGATGCAATTTAATTATCTCACTACTGTTTGTAGGATTCTTATTAATTGTGTTAGTAGTCTTGTGTGCTGGGCTTCAATGGTAATATACTCATTCTCCTTGCGTTGTCATTTCTTCTCTCAATAATCCCCTTTTCAATAACATTATTAATAATACGTTGATTTGTTTGATTTGTTTCTCTTTGAATTCTTAATTCTATCTTCCCATTGCCTTTAGAAACAAAGTGTCATAGTCTAGTGGCAAGCTTTATTGAGCAACAATAAATTTAAACATCAGATATCAATAAAACATAATGAACATGAATTAGAAACCAAAATTCATATTACATTAATTAAGTTAGTTCTGGGATTCCTCATCCCTTAACGACAGAAAATTCAGACTTACATGGTAAGTTGAAAAGAGAAGTATAAGAAATCATGTAGAACTCCATGAGAAATTGATGAGCCTGCAACCTGATTCCTCAATGATTGTAGTTCTGTAAGTCTCAATGTCACGGTGAACGAGAGATCTAGGGAAATATTTCAACTCTAACTTTCAAATCTGTACAAGATTGCTACACCGTTGCTAATGCATGGTTCACATTTTTCATGTTCATTTAAGTATTATTAATGCACATTAGTCTGGAACTCTATCAAATCTGGTACTAGTGTGTGATAAATACTGCTTCGATTGTTGGTGTTCTCTAATATGTATGGTCAGTCATTCCCCATTCATTGAGTTAATGCTTACATAATCTTGCGAATTTATAATTACAGCCTCTCCAATGACTGAATATTTGACTAGGTTTATTCTTTACTGACTTGTTTAATCATAAATTCTTAGCAACATTTTAGCACAAGCCATTAAATCTTGGGGCTTGAAAATAATTTCTCACTTCGAATCAATTAGGATATTATTAATCTTCTACTCCTGATCCTATGTTAAAAATTCCATTGATTTGGCATTCTTCCAGGTATTGAATGTTTTCCAACAAAATTTTGTGCTATGGTTACTTTCTGGATATATTTTTCTTTTACTTCCTGTCATTCTGACTTACAAACTATAATTTTTTGAAAATACATTTTGCAAGATGTTTAGGTATATTGGAAAATGGCAAATATGAACTTTATTTTCCCTGGAATAATTATTTTTCTGACAAAATCAAACAACAGATTCGGGATTCCATTCGAGCTTTGTTCCCAGACAGGGAATGCTTCACTCTTGTGCGACCTTTGAACAACGAAAATGAGTTACAGCGACTGGATCAGATATCAGTAAGTAATCTATCAGCTGACATTCTTTTGTTGTCATTGTGTTGCATCTTTTAACCTTTTGACATTTTATATTATGCAGCTTGGAAAATTAAGGCCTGAATTTCGATCTGGGCTTGATGCATTGACGAAGTTTGTTTTTGAGAGAACAAGGCCAAAACAAGTTGGTGCAACTATGATGACTGGACCTGTCTTGGTTGGTATAACAGAATCTTATCTGGATGCGCTCAACCATGGTGCTGTGCCTACAATTTCTTCCTCCTGGCAGGTTAATATTAAATCTTCAAATTATTACTTGAGTTCGAGAGGAACCGGTTTAACTGTATCACATAAAGAATGATACAGAATTCAATGGACATGTTTAAGGTCTTAGTTTGGTCAAATTGGTTATAAAATGTCACTTTAGTGACTTGTTGCAATTGCACAATATTTTTAACCATCCAAGGAAATAAGATGCTTGAGAAAACACTAATCATTCATTTTACGTGCTTATAAATCGTAATTGACAGTATCTGGAAGTTGATGTTCAATTGAGGAAGTTTCTTTTTATTAATTGTTCTAAATTGTATGCTGCTTTTATCCCCTTTCTTTTAATGTGAATGATTACTTTTATCTACCATTTGAAGTAATGTAGAGTTTTTACCTACTAGAACGTCATTTGTTCTTCTTACCAAGTATATTTTATCTGTTAATAAAAGGAGAAACATGACATTATTCAGACATTTTTGTAAAATATAAAATGTGATAATATTACAGCATGTTTTTTTCTTGACTTTTTTTTGTTTTCTAAAGCACTGGTTTTATACTTCCTTTGTTGTTGCCTTGCAGAGTGTTGAAGAAGCGGAGTGTCGTCGGGCATATGATTCTGCTACCGAAGTTTATATGTCTTCTTTTGAGCGGTCAACAGCCCCTGAGGAAGTGAGTAATCTATTCTATCTGCTTAAAGTTAATAATGATTATAGTTGTTCTTTCTAATGGTAATACTTGTTTATAGGGTGCTTTGAGGGAAGCACATGAACTTGCAGTTCAAAAGTCAATGGCTGCTTTTAATGCTAGTGCTGTAGGAGTTGGTTCAGCAAGGAAGAAATATGAGGACCTTCTTCTGAGATTCTTCAAAAAGGCATTTGAGGTATTGTGTATGTCAGAGCATGAGTGGGATTAACTGATAAACTTTATGTGAATAAGTTATGTGCATGTTAGCTTATAATTTGTTGCCTCAATTGTCTTGTCTCCCTCTCCCCTCTTTTTGTGGTTGGGGTAATAGCCTGGTTGGTGGCAGTTTATATTACCTGCAATGGGGATGTTTTACTATCATTTGAAGAATGTGATTGCCTGTGGGGTCATTTGCTTATAAATTCTTGACCGGTTTGTACAATAATTGGACGATATATTTTTTACCCCATCTGATCCCTCTGGTTTATTGAAAGAACCATCTAGCTTATCTACTTTAGAAAGCAGAGACAAATAAGACTGTAAGCTACCTGGATGCATCTCATGTAATTGGCTTGCCTTTGATCTACTTCTGTTGTAGGATTTAGTGGGAGAGTTTCAGATAGCCTGCTAATCACTATTTTGAACGGAAAATTGCTTGGTGCTTCTTTATATCCTTTTAGGGTTGGAATGTAGTAACATTTTGTCTGTACAAAACCATTATCATTCATTTCTGGCAGTATTGGAAGTTATGGAATGGGGTTGGGGGGAGGCAAAATTTATTTTTGTTCCTCTTTTGTTGAACATCGTTTAGTAAATGTTGCATTGTATTAAAGTTTTATGAATCATTGGGAAGTGAAGATAACCTGTTATTGAGTTTAGGGAAAATATATACGAGTTCCATGTTTATAATTTACCGTAACAATATTCAGTTGTGGTTATTTAAATCCATTCTGGTAAAGGCTAATTAAGGCAGTTTTAAAATAAAGTAATTTTGGTCCTTCCCTCCTTTTTCTTTTTCCTCGAACCTTTAAATTGTTATTTTTCTATCAAATTATTTTTGTGGTTTATGATTTGGGATATGAAAGAGTTTTAGAAGTATATCATAACTCATAATTAGTGGAATCCCAATAGAGATCCAATCCAATCAAATCAACAAAGGGATTTGTAGTTCTAAAAGTATGGGAGTATGACAGTGACAGTCATGAGCTCCCTGTCCCAGCCATGGAGGTATCCTTCTAGCCCAAGGCATAGAGCCTCCAATTTCAGAAACTAAGGGACTTAGTTGGCTTATTAAGACTGGGGGGATCTTAATCACATGGTACAAATTAAAGGGATCTAAAGTGCAATTATGTTTTAAGTATATGTGTCTGTACGTACACCTAACATTTTGTCATTGTAAATATGTATGCAATTGTCTGTTATTCATTTGATGTTTGGGTTTGAGGCTGTGCTGCATTGCTTTCTATGTCGTATTAGATGTTACTAATGTATTGGTTAACAGGATTATAGGAGGAATGCATTCATGGAGGCAGATCTGCAGTGCTCAAATGCCATTCAGTCTATGGAAAAGAGGCTGAGGGCAGCTTGTAATGCTTCTGATGCAAAGATTGATAATGTTGCTAAGGTAATTGCTGTGCTCCTAATGGCAAATATTGATCATGTTGCAAAAATAAGGTGGCTTTATTGAAAAGATAAGGTTCTATAATGTATTTTTTGATGCAGGTTCTTGATGCTCTTTTATCTGAATATGAAAAAACTATTCAAGGTCCAGGGAAGTGGCAAAAACTTGCTGTTTTCTTGCAACGAAGGTTTGTTAAAATGTCTATCTACCAAATTTTCTATTTGTATATTTTATCTTTCCAGTGACCTTTTCTAAATTAATTTCCATGTTGCTGCTGTCAACAGTTTTGAAGGCCCCGTGGTTGACCTTATCAAGAGGCTAATAGCTAAAGTTGAATCAGAAAAGAGTTCTCTTGCTTTACAATGCCGCTTGATTGAAGATAAGATGGCTCTTTTAATGAAACGGTTGGAAGCCAGTGAAGGTGAAAAATCTGACTACATTAAGAGATATGAGGATGCCATCAAAGATAAGAAGAAACTAACTGATGAATATATGAATCGAATAACTGATCTGCAAACTAATCGTCGATCACTGGATGAAAGGTACTCTAGTTTATTGAAAACACTAGATTCTACCAAGCAGGAATCAATGGATTGGAAAAGAAAATATGAGCAAGTCTTATCAAGGCAGAAAGCTGAAGAAGATCAAGCTAGTTCTGAAATAGCAGCTCTCAAGTCCCGAAGTGGTGCTGCTGAAGCAAGGTTGGCAGCAGCAAAGGAACAAGCTCAGTCTGCTCAAGAGGAGGCAGAGGAGTGGAAGCGAAAGTATGATATTGCCATTAGAGAAGCAAAATCTGCTTTAGAGAAAGCATCTATTGTGCAGGAGCGCACAAACAAGCAGACACAGTTGAGGGAAGATGCTTTAAGAGAAGAATTTTCTGCAACTTTGGCTGAAAAAGTGCGCTCTCCCTCTTGAAATTCCTGCTAATTTCTTTTATATCTTTCACCTAGTATTCCTATTACACAAAGAGATCTGTAATGGTTTGCAAACTTGAGTTCTTATCTGTTACTCCTTGCTAACTGTGCAGGAAGATGAAATAAGAGAGAAAACCGCAAAATTTGATCATGCTGAGAAGTGTTTAACAACCCTGAATTTAGAGTTGAAGGTGAGATTCTTGGCTTCTAAGAAGTGTTCCACAGAGCCTATTATAAGTGCTCTCAGCAAGACGAGATTTATGTTGTGCATTTATATAATGAATTCTGTTTTATATTCTTGATGCTTGTGCATTTCTTATTTTATTGTGGCCCTGCACCTGAAATGCTACTTCCCAACTTCTCTTTCTTTTTGCTCTCTTGATTTCTGATCTTATGTTGCATCTTCGCTTAAGACTTTAGAATTCTACACTCAATTATATGCATGTTTAGTCTTTTTGGGACTAAGTGCGTTATCTGACCTTGCAGGCTGCTGAATCAAAGATAAGAAGTTATGATACTGAAATATCTTCATTGAGGTTTGAAATTAAAGAGTTGAATGAGAAGTTGAAAATTGAAAATGCTAAGGCCCAATCATGTGAGAGGGAAGCAATGGTTTTACAGCAGGAGAAGAACCATCTAGAGCAGAAGTATCAGACTGAGTTCAAAAGATTTGATGAGGTCCAGGAAAGGTGTAAAATTGCCGAAAAAGAAGCTGCCAGGGCTACTGAAGTGGCTGATAAAATGCGGGCTGAAGCAGGCATGGCTCAAAAGGAGAAGAGTGAGATGCAGAAACTGGCAATGGAAAGACTGACACAGATTGAGAGGGCTGAGAGGAGAATTGAAAGTTTGGGGAGGGAGAAAGATAATTTGGAAGCTGAATTACAGAGAGTAAGGGATTCGGAGAAGGAAGCACTTACCAGAGCTGTGAAACTAGAGGAAAAGGTGCAACAGAGAGAAAAGGATTTAGAAGCCCTTTTGGATAAAGACAAGACCCACAGGCGAAATAGTGCACAAATTCTCGAACAACTTCTGGAAACAGAACGTGAAGCACATGCACAAGCAAATAACCGAGCTGAGGCTCTCTCTCTGCAGTTACAATCTGCACAAGCCAAAATTGATTCTCTCCATCAAGAGTTGACTAAATTTCGACTGAATGAGACTGCATTTGACGGTAAGCTAAACACTGCTTCCCATGGTAAACGTCTCAGGGTAGATGACGACTTTGGTGATGACATGGATGTAAGCCCAAGAATAGCAAAGGTAGCTAAGAGAACTAGGAGTACATCCAGTCCTCTCAAGTACACACAACCAGAAGATGGTGGTTCCGTCTTTGAGGGTGCCGAAGAAAATCTTAGTCAGCGAACAGGAGAGGAGGATTATAGAAAGTTTACCGTCCAGAAGCTTAAACAAGAGCTGACAAAGCACAACTATGGTGATCAGCTGCTGCGACTGAAGAATCCCAACAAGAAAGATATCATTGCTTTGTATGAGAAATGTATTCTTCAGAAGTCGTAGCAAATTATCGCCTTATCTGGTTCGTCTAAATCTCGTTCATTCCATGGTTGTTGACATGTAGACTAGAAATATTGTGTGATAGTGACTTTCTGAGTGGTTTTACATTTTTGGGTGTCTGCTTGAGTTTACTAGAAATGATTATTATCATACAGGCCATACTGAATTTTGATGGCCCGATCTTTTATTTGTTGATTGGTTGAGTCAGTTGTGTTTATACACCTGTATAGATTTTTATTTTTGTATTTATATCAACATTGCTTGCATATTAGATGGTGAGATACATTTAGGTTGAAACTAGACTTGCGTGTGCCCAACTCTATGGAGTGATTGTTTGTGAAGTACAGATTGAAAATAATTGGTCAATGGTGTGCGCTCTCGTTATCCCTATCCGGATACTTTTGCATGTCTATTTTATTGGAGAGAATTTGAATAATTATAAAGCAGATGAATTGGGTTTTTCTGAGAAAGGAAAAGTATTCTTTGAGTCCAATTTTTTCTTACATTTTTCACAACTAACTTTTATAATTAAATATTATATTAAAATAATAGTAACAAATATAAATAAAATATTATAATAAAATAATTTTTGGAGCTGCGATTTGAGTCTAGGAGAAAATTGAGTGTCAAAG
>Ga0099825_1009522_pt1 | contig 11048 bp, 6 predicted proteins | sample SiratroredBW_FD_76838 | JGI IMG/M metagenome (GOLD analysis project Ga0099825, IMG submission 76838) | Root nodule microbial communities of legume samples collected from California, USA - Siratro red BW | ecosystem: Host-associated > Plants > Roots > Nodule | place: USA: California | collected...
AGCAATTAAGTGATACTAACCTGGCTTTGACCAACGAAAGCGGCACCCCACCATCAACAATGAATCTATATTTCCTTCGTCTCACTCCCTTACCAGATTCCCCTTTCCATAGGGGTAATTTGCCTTCCAGCAGTCAAGGACTAATTTGCTTCGCATTGACCAATAACAGTCTCTTTTGAACCCTGCACTGCCTTGCCTGCTTCACCACGATCATCGCTTTCTCGTTCGACGTGGTTGAGTGGTGCCCTTCCACCAAACTCTGTAGAGGTCGCTCCCTCAAGACAGTTCTGTGAAGTATCGCGACCCTTCACCATCCCCTCACAATGCCCTTGCAGAAAAGAAGAAGAAACCTCGACATGTGTAATTGGCCTTGTCATGGGCAATTCAAATTCAACCAATATGGAATGGGCTTTAGGCCCACTTCTCGTGTCCAAACTACCAGTACCCATACATACAGAATTGGGCTCAGTAACACCCCCACGTGTACCACACCCTTGGAACACGTTGTTATCCAGCAACGCTTTGGATAGCGTTGACTCCACTCCGATCCACGAAAATTCCCATTGCCAACCTCCTAATTCAGGAAACAGCCCCATATCACTTTCCAAAAGTTGTACTGCTTTTTGCTTTACTTCCTTTTCCGTGACCCCCTTTTCTTATCCATAATCATGTACCCCTCCACCATTTCTAGTACCTATTTTGGTGTAATACTTTCCCGAAATTGTAGAGATAGTTTTTTCCCCCTATGTTTTATCTGTACATGGTTCCTCCACCCGCTTCGACCGTTATTCCACCAACCGCTCACTGGAGTCACAAAACACTGCCGAAATTTTTGTGTCGTGATTGACGAGATTCACAACTACGTCTTCCAAGCCCTATATATCGTCGTACATATTTTCTATGTCATCCACCTTAGAAACCGTAAACGAATTAGAGTCAAAATGCATATCGCCTAGACACCACCTGTTCCAATTGGAGGAGCATGTATCATGACACTCTTCTTCTAGTGTAATCCAATACACTTTTGCTTTATTGGACACAGGAATGTTTATCTTCAGCCTAGCATATTCAATCCTCTCCCAATCTCTCGTCGCTTCATCTACTTCGACAAGGGCCCTACATATCGTGCTATATATCTAAAGCACTCAAGTGTCCAGAGATTTAAGGGTAAACCCCTGCACCTAGACCACACAACCTTATTGCCTCTCGGGGGTTTGTCGCACCACGGTTCAAGCACCTCAAATAACTCCATCATGCATTCCTTATTTTTAGTGATAATGTCTTTCAGATTAACCCCTTCACTAGCAGTTAATAACGCATCCTTGTCTCCAAGATACCTAACACGAATATCTCCCAGCCCTTGACGTAAAATGTATCCTCTAATTTCCTCTATACTTCTATAGTTCTTAATTGTACCCACCCAACTTTTCGTTAACCACCGTGGTCTCTCATCTTTAACCGAGATATGTCTACCCTTCCAATCAGATGTGCTTACATTATGCGTCCTATGTTTACCTGTCTGAGTTCTTTTTTCCCTCCACACCTTCTGAATATTTTGTTGAACGTTACGCGGCTGTTCCGTTTTATACAAAGTCCAGTGATCGCCCTTCCCCTTTGATTTCCCAGTCAAGTTACTCTTTCCAATCAATGTTTCGTCTGGAATACCTGGGAAGATTACCATGTAGTTTCATAGACCCGATTCTAATGGAATCCAAGTCTTGTTCCAACCTTCAATCATTTCTGACGTCAAAAAGCTAAACAAAACCAAATTTATGGCCCCATCTATTGAGTTTACTTGTAATGAACACCTCCTGCACCTTTCGCCATTTGCTAAAAATCCTCTCCATATCCGTCTCACGGAACGACGAAGGAAAATGTGAAAAGAAGAGCGTAGTCACGTTCCACGGTTTCAGAAAAGTCCCTGTCATGACCCTTCCTGCTTGTATTTTTTAATTTCGACCACTTCTAGAACCCACTTTTCCTTCAGAAGATCTCTTCATGCTCAGATAATCTGTCAGGGAAATCTAAGTTGCATGGTAACTCATACCAACTGAGTAATCATAGAATAGCTAGATATATCTAATCTGCCAAGTGGAGCAAAGAGAAAACAACGAAAACAACTCTCCAGAATAGTCCTCCTTCGGTGACCAGATGCCATCTAAGGGAAGGAAGACGATGGCAGATAAACTATGAGCGGAGTGGAGGAAGTGGAGGAGGAGTAAGTGGTTAACCGCTAAATAAAATATGTTTTCAATAATCATTTAATTTGCATTTCATTGCAAATGTTAATGATGATATGCTTTTTTGAAAAAAAAGTGTCATTTTACTATCTTCTTCAACACAAATAAATAAACAAATAAAATAAATAAATGAATAATTGAAAGAATTTCGTGATATTTAAATATCACTTGAATCAACCATTTTTATATACTGTCTTACGAAGCAATATGATAGCATAAATCAGGTAATAAGTCAACTTAATTTAGTTTACAAACAATTAATAATATAGTTACTAAAACACCTTCACATTTTCATCATAATTTGAATGACATCCTACTTTCACAAAGGTTACTTACAATTAACTCTAGAACGAATAATTTTAATGAAGCCTGAACCCAAATCGTGAAATATAGACAATTTAAAAACAATATAAGTAAAGTATAAGATATAGAGAACTTGACACAAATTTATACTGGTTCACCTTACAACTAGAGTTACATTCAGTTCCTTTAAGCAAAAATTTGCTTAAGAGCTTTCACTAAAAATGAGTTTTAACACCTTTCCCGAAAAAGTATACCGCTCCAAGTAATGAGTTTTCACGCTTATTCTACACTTCTCTAGACAACAAGTTTTCACACCTCTCTACGAAGCAAGTACCTCTCCATATATATTAATCTTAATCTCCTTTTATGATCAATACCTCTCAAAAATGAGAAAGAAAATACTCTCAACAGAGAGAACAAAGAAGGCTCGCAGGTTAATCTTCACACAATGAAGAATTTAAAATCATTTGCTCTCAAAAAGATAATAGCCAATAAAACTCAAATTATATTTTATTCTCTATAACTTTATCATATTTACACTAATCGTTCGTTTATTATCTATTTTCTTCATCTCAAAGGTCTTTATATAGCTTTTTGAGTGATGACCTTTGAAACTTCTATTAGTGTAATCTTTTGTACCATTGAATATTTTCTTCTTTAATTCATATTATAGATTTTCAATGCATTAGAAATCTTTTCATGTGTAACAATTTCAAACGTGGAGATGAAGAATGTTAATCATGTTTTCTATAAGTCTTATTCTTCTACATATTTCTTCTCTCGTAGAAATTTGAACATTGAAAACTTGTTATCTCTACTCTTTAATTGTTCCTTTACTTGTGCAGGTGCATCTACATCATTTTCTCATTCAAATAGGAATCATCTGCATAGTTCTTCTTTCTACTATCTACTAGAAATATTATTTTCGCTAATGATGATGAATCACATATTTAATCGGAATCAATTGTAGTTAATGTATGAATTTATAATCTTTTGAACTATACAAAAACTTTTCATCTTAGAATTTTCAATCATTAATTTATTTTCAAAAACTTTCTAAATTTGCATGGTGTTAACATTGAATTTATTTAGATTTAATTAGATTAAGTAAACTAAAAATCATCATGTTTTAAATCAGAAATATAAACTTAAGCATTAAGTTTAGAGATATTCCCTGTAACAATAGATCATTTATCGTAAGACGTTAAACTCTTTGTCTGATATTCTCTTTTCTTGTTTGGTCTGTCATAACTATTGATCAGACTGTCTGATGCATTTTGATGTTATATATGGTGCATTTGTCTCGCATGATCTTGTACCTTTGTTTCGTCATATATGACTTTAAACTATTGATTTTTCCCTTTGGTTAGGATCGTTTATCTAGTGTATCAGTGTATCGTCTGATATGTTCATATTTTCATGATCGTCTGCCAAATTAAGCTTCTTGATAATCTTTTACTTCTGCAAACATGTGAGTTTTATTGTATCTTTTAACTAGTTTTATAGTGTTTGTTATCATATTTTTTTTATATGTTTAAAATTTAAATAAATGTAAGTTGTAATGATTTGATAAATCTATAATTAATATAAGAAAACACTACAAAACCTTTTAATTTTTTTTTACAAGTATAAGTATGGGAAGTAAGAGTTTATACCCTAAAAAAAACAAAAATAGAAAACTAATAGTAAATGATAGAATTTTGGAACTGGAATCCTCAACAAGGATTGTTCATCACATATGTTATCTAATTTCGAGCAACTTTCATTTTTGGAGCGTCTCAATCTGAGCTCTCTATCAAAAGTTATGACCATTTGAAGTTTTTTCACCCTAAATTTTGAAAACTCAAAATATATGATAATTCTATGCAAAGTAAGGAGTCCACTATCAAATATACACTAAAAAAGTTAGATAAAAATCAAATTTCAAAATATGTCATATTAATTTTTTTTATTCGAAACATAAAAAATAAAAAAAATTATGAAGAACTAAAATCATGCCACGTTGGCACGATTTCACCAATATTTTTCTCCATAACTTATTTACTTGAGATTGTACCTCCGTGACACGGTTCACCCATTTTCATAAAAAAGAAATTTATAAATCATGACAAAAATTGTACTTATTTGATGGTTAAACCAGTTTTATAACATCCAATTGTGCAACTATTTCTTTGTCCCTTTTATTTTTATTATCAAATAAATTGCATAAACAATCTCTACAATCATAAAAGTCATGTTGCACTTTTAATTATTGAATTTTTCTCTTTGACACTTGTGTAGAGAAGAAATTGTTTGATAGTATCAAAATGTTTATTTAAAAGAGGTAATATTTTAGGGCTTAAAACCAATTTATTAATATTATAGTTAATATGTCAATTTTTATGTTACAGTTTTAACCAAATGCAAGGACAATTGAGAGATCTAGAATTACAATGTCTAGAGAAAGAATGCACCGAAATGCTTCAAAATGTGAAACCTCCAGAAGAGTATGATTTCCATATGCAATGCATTTATAGGGTACCACCAACAATTCGTAAAAGTAATCCCAAAATATACACTCCTCAAATTGTTTCCATTGGCCCTTATCATCATAATAGTGTTGGCCCAATGAAGGAGCTTAAACTGAAATACCTCAAGGGATTTCTAAATCGAACACAACTACCTATGAGAGAATTTGTGGTGAAAATGAAAGAGATGGAAGAAGAAATTCGACTTTGTTATGAAGAGGCTATTAAATATAATAGCAATGACTTCTTAAAGATGATTCTAGTTGATGCTTGCTTCATAATTGAGCTATTTCTAAGATGGCATAGACAAAGTGATTGGGAGCAAAAAGACCCTTTGTTGATAAAACCAAAGATGCTAGTGAATATTGATAATGACTTGATACTATTGGAAAATCAACTTCCTTTCTTTGTTCTTGAAAAACTCTACAACCTCACTGGTATGGCTGAGAATTTTCTTGACATTACTTTCTACTATTTTAAGAACCTATCTCTTGGAAAAGTGTGTCCAAGAGAGAGTCCAAAACACTTTACCGATTTTTTAAGATCTACTATAATATCATCATCAAATCTTGATCTTGGAAAACCAGAGGAATACAATGAAGTTAGACATGTATACAGTGCAAGCCAACTATCAGAGGCAGGTATTAAGTTCCAAGTGAATCCAAATGAAAGTTTACTTGACTTTACCTATTCGGATGAGGGTAAGTTTATCATGCCAATTTTGAATATAAATGACGGCACAGAAAGAATCTTTAGAAATATATTGGCATTTGAGCATTGTCACATTCCAGATATAAGCATTATTAGTCAATACCTAAAGGTTCTAGATTTTCTCATCGACACTGAAAAAGATGTGAAAGTATTGATTGATAATAAAATTATTGTCAATTGGATGGGTGATGTTAAGGTAGTGGCTAGAATGATTAATAGGTTGGACTCAAATCTTCCTATGCCAGAGTTCAATTCACACTATTTCTCTCTATGCAATAGCTTAAATAAGTTCTATGAAAACCCTTACAAAAAATATAAGGCTATCTTCTTGCATGAGTACTTCAACACTCCTTGGAAAATAGCATCTACAATTGCTGCAACTATGCTACTTTTACTCACACTTATTCAGACTGTATGTTCAATCCTCTCACTATTTCATGGTAAGAAATATTATCATAATATATATCAACGTTGAATTATTGTTTCAAAATTATAGTAACACTTTTTTGTTTATGTGTAGGTGGTTAAATAGTTGGGTCACTAAATGTGAAACATGAAGGTCAATTGGGAAAGAAGACTTTTGATGATTGCATCTTTAGTCTTAGTTGTAAAAAAAACTGTTTGTAAGGTATTTTAGTATGTTTAATTCCTTTATTACATAATAAATATTCTAGCAATTTTCTATTGTTTTTATTCTATTTCTAACCTTTCTCTTTTATTTTTTTAGTGAAATATTAGAATTTTTTATAAATTTAAGAATTTCTAATTGATTTTTTATTAAAAAATTATTTGATTAAGGATATATTTATATTTTTTTCATTGAGTTTCTACTATCAATTAAGATAAGGTGTCAATGTGATTTTTGTAATCTATTACGAACTTTTAGAATAATAGAAATGAAGTGTTAAAATTTTGTTTCGAAAAGAATTGTGGTGGTGATTTCGTGATGCGTAACCATTGTCGAGGGAGAGAGAGGTTTTGTTGTGAAATGGAGAATCTTACTTATATAACCATCGGAGTGGCTCAATGGCTGTAACAACACGAATGAGAATAGAAGATAACATGAATGTGGCTAAGTGGTGTCTTGGATGGTGGCAATGAAAGCAAGAATATTAGCAGCAAGGATAGCAACGTAGGCAAAACTAATAAGAAAGGTTACATGAGGAAGAAACACTACAAGAATACTCTCAGGCCAAAAGCCCATATAATTGAATGCATAATTAAATATAATAAATTATGCGTGGTCAGACCCACGTAGAGATGGTAAAGCTTGCGGGGGTCAAGCCCACGCTTATAATACAATTATAATAATTTAAAAAAATATATTTTTAAAAAAACTATAAAAAACCATATTATTAGGAGAGATTTGAACCCAAAACCTCTCAACAATTAGACAGATCCCCTAACCATTAAATCCAAAGAGCTTTTCTGTCCTATTACTCTTATTATTATACTTATTAGATCGTATGTAATTATTATAATATTGTGTTGCGTGGGTCTGGCCCCCCGCTAGGTTTTATTTTTATTTTTCTAATTTTTTTATTGCGTTTTATGTGGGTCTAGCCCATGCTGCTTAATATTGTGATGCGTAGGTCTGGCCCCTGCTTGATTTTATTTTATTTTTGTTTTGAATTTCTTTTACATTTTGCGTGGGTCTAGCCCACACTGGTTGCAATTAATTAATTGCAAATAATATTGTGTTGCATGGGTCTGGCCCCCACGTGATTTTATTTTTATTTTGTTGAATTTTCTTTTGTGTTTTATGTGGGTCTAGCCCACGCTACTTGCAATTAATTAATTACGAATAATATTGTGATGCGTGGGTCTGACTCCCGCTTGATTTTATTTTATTTTTTGATTTTTCTTTTGCATTTTTCGTGGGTCTAACCCACGCAGCTTCCAATTAATTAATTGTAAATAATATCGTGCTCCGTGGGTCTGGCCCCTACTTAGCTCTATTTCCACCAAATTCTTTCCACCAGCCACCTTTGATATGATATCTTACTATCCATGGTCCAAGGTCTAGTGTCTTTCCCCTGAATGACCGCCTTATCCCAAACTCTTCAAAGTTCTATAAGTATCTCAGCTGATGAATCCTCTTCATAAAGAAACAAAAATATGAGTCCCTGCTATCGGGTAACCAAACTGTCTCTAAGCAAGCACAAGATTATAGTTGATACAACCTTTAGTACCTATGAGTGACACATTAACACTTCTAGCACATTGGTATACTAGACAGGTTTTTTTGTTGCCATGTGGGCTGCCATTGGACCTTCTTCTGACTTAAACCAGCCAGACATTGAGCCTATTCATCCGCTCCCTTGGTCTCCAACCCCTATTGCTTAGCTGATTCCACTGGACACTTAATACCTACAACCCTTTGTTTGAAGCGAGCAATTAGCCAACAAACAAGTAAGTAGCAAACTATCAATTTTCTCTTCCCTATGTGACACTAATCAAGAGCTATTTAAGTGTCAGCCAAGATTGTAGTAACTGGATTTTCAACACGAGTTTTGAAGGCTAAAAAGAACTTGATAGCAACATCATCTACAAAATTATCAGCCTTTGGGAACAACATAACTCCAAAGAGAGCTAAGGCTAAAACATCTATAATAGCATCCCAACTTTCTTCCTCACAAATACCTTTCTAAGAAGCTTAGAATAAAACCCTTTCTATCACATAACTCAACAAATTCCTTCTTCAATTCCTTCACAGGCATTTCCATGATCCCAGATAGGGTGTACATGGAGAAAAGTTATTCCAAGTGCTGATAAGGCATCATCCTGTCCGTTGGCATGTCCAGGATTTGTGAGAATTCTTCAAAAGTTGGCACCAATAGAAAGTCACAAAAGATGAAGCACCTTAGTGGATGATCATAATACTGAGCCAGGCAGTAATGGCAGGTTCCTGAACCTCTACTTCCAGCAATCCCAGCAAGTTCTCATATCTACTCCTGAAGATAGTCCTTTGCACTGCCTTGAGCTTCTGTCCTAGTTCTCTGAGGATAGTCAAATCACTCTTCAGCACCTTGACTCTTATCCTCTTCTTCAAGCCTTGCACTGCAATACTTTTTTTTTAATACTTGTGTGTAATGAATGACAATAGATAATTGAGATGTAAAATGTCTCCTTTGGTGCCCTAATTATGATTTGACATAATGTGTAGAGTTCTAGGATTTTTACATGAGCTCACACAGAATAGCTTTATCCTAATTCCTAATGAAGTCACCAGAGTCATGGCCCCCTTTATTACACAGTCATATCAGTCAGTAATGACCTTTATAGATATGAGAATAAAGCAAACAGACTCTAGCTGGAGTTTTCACAAAGACCAGGAAAGTAAGTACATCCCACAATCTTGTTATGTGACCCCTCTATTTCTAAGCTCCACAGACCGGGTATAGGGCCTCACTCATGATATGAAAATAAAATGTGAAAGTGAAGGGAGAAAAATGCAAACCCAATTCCCACCTATAAAACAACCAGAAAATTTCCCAGGTATATATATATATATATATAACATGTCTTCTACCCTAGGTTCAATATTTCAACAATACAAGTATTTACATACTTGGTACTTGGGTACGCTCATGCGCTGCAAATTAAAATGTATAGCATGCAATATATACAAAAATAAAAACATGATATGCGAACATAAATAGTCTTAAAAATGATAAACAATATATACATGAATATAAATAACAACAAATATTATTTACAAAAGTAATAAAGAGAAAATGAAAAAATAAACATTAGAAAATCATACAAATTTTACTCATTTAATTAAATTAGCCTGACTCTCTAAAATGTCCCCAGCGGAGTCGCCATTTGTCACAACCGTATCACGACGGGACAATCAAAAATTAATTTTAAAAAAATTATTTAGAGATTTGGAGTCGCCACCATAGTTTATTATAGAAAACTATAGAAAAACCTAAAAAATAAAAGTTCTGCAAACCAGGTACGGATTCAGGAGTCGGTTACATGTGGAGAAAATATAAGTAGTCCACAACGCCCGTCCTAAGACGGTACTTTTAATGAAATAAGAAAAAGAGCGTGGTTATACAAAATGATATTTTTCCCAAAAAAAATAATAATTACAACAACTATAAAAAAACAAATATATATATTTAATAAACAAGGAATTAATAATAAACAAACAAATAATAACAAAGAAAAATATTTTTTAGTTTTTTGACCCGAAAAGGATTGACCTTGGTCCTACCTATTTGTATCATTGTTAGAAAATCAGGGTTTAGGTAGTTCGAATTTGAAAATTTTGTTTGATGTTGTTTGAATTTTTCTTTTATATTTTTATTTTTGAAAGACTGTTTTATATTTTTAAAAAAATGTTTTGTTAATATGTTTTTATTATTTTCAGAAATCTTTATATTTTTGTAATTTTTTTTTTACTTTTGTTTTGTGAATACTTATAATTTTATTGTTATAAAAACATTTTATATCTTTTACTTTTTGAAATTTTATATTTTTTATGTTTTTATTATTAAAACAGTTTTTGTATTTTATTTTTTAAAATTCAATATTTTTATTATTTTTTGGGATATATTTTTTATTAATTTATGAAAATGTATTATATATTGTTTTACATTTTTTATACTTAAATTACTTTTACTTTCAAAAAAAAGGAAATAATATATATAATATAAAAGAAACAGCATATATAAACATAATTATTATTTATTAAGATTAAGTAAAAATAAAAACTAATATTTTAAGTGACATTTAATTATTAATGTTAATTAAAGATAAAACCTAATGCTTAGGTGGTATGGAAGCCTCCAGCACCATAATTTTGCCAATGAAAATGTTACTTTGACACTCGTTTTTCTCTTACCTCCATTTGACACTCCAACGTGGCATTGTCGTCCTGCGTGGCAAAGAAAGAGAAAGCCAACTTCTTTTCTGCTTACGTGGTTCATGTTTGTCTTTTTGCAAAGGGTTGCTTTTGTTATTTCCCATCTGAAAATGCAGGACAATTTGAGAGGGAAAAGCAGATCTCATTTTCTCATTGCACTCATTAACCCCGCATCCTCTGAAGGAGAGAGAACAGACGAAACAGCAAGATTCTCGTTCCTTCTGCCCACAGATTCGCCTTCGTTTTTCAAGATTCGCGTTCCTTTTGCCCACCGTCGAAGCTTTACCGTTTATATTGGTGGTATTGACCCTAAACCCTAAGGTTTTTTGGTGTGCAACATGCTTGCTGTGTGTCGATGTTTGCTTCGTTTAGGGTTTAGGGTTTGTACATATGATTTGGTTTTGCTTGCTA
>Ga0099825_1009523_pt1 | contig 11048 bp, 7 predicted proteins | sample SiratroredBW_FD_76838 | JGI IMG/M metagenome (GOLD analysis project Ga0099825, IMG submission 76838) | Root nodule microbial communities of legume samples collected from California, USA - Siratro red BW | ecosystem: Host-associated > Plants > Roots > Nodule | place: USA: California | collected...
TTGAATTAACACAAGGAATTTGGTCATGCAGGAAAGGGTGATTAAGGCATTTTTTGCTGAAGAGGACTATGGTCCCTATAAGATCATTGAAGAGCTCTGGGATGGTGAACTCTGAGAAATGTCTATCATTAATTGAGATGTTGACAATTACACTGTTCTTCAAGCAGATTGGTTCTTCCTTTTTACATGTTGAAATCTAAAAGCCAGCAGTTGTAGTGATTCACATGTGTTGAGATTTTCAGAAGTGTTATTATTGTTAAGAACACAGAATAAGTAACCAAGTCTTAGTTTTCATTTATGATCATTGTATCTTCTATTCAATATAATAAAACTGAATGTTGTGAATTGACTCGTGGCCAATTGAATTTTGATTTTTGTCATGCTATAACCAAAATTTTATAAAAAATCAGAGATTTTGAAGAGTAGTATGTAAACAGTGACGTTATAATATAATATATGCCTGTTTACTTCACATTATTATTCGTATGCATCATGATTAATAAAGTTGTAGTAGATTAATAAACTTGTAGTAGTAAAGTTGTAGTAGATTAATAAATTTGTAGTAAAGTTGTAGTAGTTAGCATATAACATATACTATCATTTGATAAAGAAGAGCCATACTATAAATAACTTGTTGTATCGAATTGTGATTAGTCCAAGAACTATATTTCAATACAAACTTTAGTATTACCTTCAATAATTCTTTTTTAAAAAGTGGATATTGAAACAAAAGAAAAAAATAACTTACCAGAACTAATTTCAATAATTTTTTTGAACTAATTTCAATATTTTTTTTAAAGAAAAAGAAAGATATTAGAACAAAAACAAATAACTTACCCGAGCTAATTTCAGATAATGATTTCCTGTTTCTAATTTTGTACACCTTGTTTCTAATTTTGTTTTGAACATGTAAAAATTCATCTACTCATTACGTAAACAGTAAAAAATTCATCTACTCATCATGTAAATAGTAAACTAAAATGGAAATTGACAACTTAAAAAAATAAACTACTTAAAAAATAAACTAATGAACTAATGATTAATGCAACTATGAAACTAAAATTATGAATAAGATACATGATTTGAATAGTTATTTATAAATGAATCAACTGTAAAGTGATTATAATTTATAAAATTAGCAATGACCTATTTGTTACCTTTCAAAATGATATTAAGTAAAGAAATATATGAATGTTTATCTTAGGTGATAGTTATTATTTGTGAATATCTAATTTCGTTTAGATAAAGAAAATATGTTTTTAAAAAATAAAAAAAATCATTTAATTGAAATTTTATTATGTTTTAAAATTTAGATTTTTTTATATTTTAATGAAAAATAAAAAAAATTGATTTAAGTTTTATCTTTTTTATTTTTTTAAAAGAAAAAAATAAAGTTTTATAAAGAAGGAAAAAGTTAAGAAAAATTTATTTATTCAATTAAATTTTAAATAATGAAAGAAATGTGTTTTTAATAATTTTGACCAAAAAAAAAAGGAATCAAAGAAAAAAAATGACACTCACTCGACTTATTCATAGGGGGGCTCACGTCACTGACTCTCAGTTCCCATGCGACCCACATTATTACACTAAGACACTCACACTCACTGTCATGAGACCCACGTCATTAACTACCACACACTCACACTCACTTCCCATGCGCCCACGTCATTAAACTAGTACACATTTCTCTTCCATCACTTGCATAAATGGGGACACCACTAATTCTATGGGGAGAGGGTCACGTCAGTTTTCAAGCCAGCTCACACCACCCCTTTTGGCTTCCATCAGATGCATACACTCACGTCTCAGGGAGATTCGGAGATTCCCTCACAAGACAGTATGGCACCACGCACCGTAATTTGACACTGACATAAATAAATACGTAATTATAATTTTTAAAATATAAGAAAGGAAAATAAAGATTTATGTATTATATGATCATGAATTATATAAATTAATAATCAAAATTTATGTATTAAAAATTATTTATAAATAAAGTTAGTCAAATATAATAAAAATAATAAAAAATATATATAATCTAAATATTTTTATTACAAATAAGATTTATATCTTATCTTTTATAATAAATTTATAAATTTAAAAAATTATTATATTATTTTTTTAAAATTATGTTAGAATTATCATATATTTACAAAATTATTTCTTAAATTAGATATTTCACCAATACATATCATACAAGTGTTATATAAATGTTATGTGAGTGTTTCATATATATATATGTTATTTAAAATAGAGTATCCAAAGTTCATAGTGTTAGAATATTATTATTATGAAAACAAATCAAATCAATAGAATATTGGAGATAATCAAGAAAATCTTGATAAGAATATCAGAGAGATAATCAATGAAGTATCAAAGAAACAAATAAGTAGAATATCAAAGATAATCAAGGGAGTATCAACTTCTAATTTCTATATTTAGTTTCTTAGAATATCAAAAAAATATCAAATGTATTTATTTAGAATAATTTCCATATTTAGTTTCCTAGAATTTTATATTAAGTGAGCTATTGTAAACAAAGAAATACAGATTCAATAAAAAAAAACTTCTTCCATATTATCATATTCTTTGTTCATAGTTATCGTATCTTTGTCCAACCTTTCTTATCCCTCGATACTATTGCAATTAATAACATAGGTCTAGTAATGAATAAAGATGTACAATCCGTCGATCTCAAAGTTTGTGCTCCTATATTCTCTTTTACTAAGACAGAAAATTGATGTGGATATTGTTGGAGCAGCAGGAACTGTTAATATTTTATACAGCTCTGAGCATCATCTACACGAGATAAATGCCATCTATCCTTTGTGTTTTTGTTTACATTTGTTGAACAAAGAAAGTGCTGCTTAGTGTTCCCTGGGAACAACGGAGAGTACAACTTAATTAAGGAAGTTGGTGATGGGACGTTTGGGAGTGCACCAGATGAGATATAGAAAATATGTGGTGTGATTGGCAATCCAACCCATGAATCTTGGGATGATGGAATCAATCTAGCAAGGGATATTAACTACCCCCTTCAGCATGCTTTCTTTCAGAGTTGCTTCTATATTCCTCCTCTATCCATGGTTGCCGCCACTTGCCGCAAACGGTCTTTCGGATGTGTGAATGGAAGAAGCTTCTAACGGGGGCTTGGAATGCGAGGATTTCGTTTGGATTTGGGCTCTCTTCATCATTGTTTGCACTCCTCTTTCTCATATCCCTGCCACGTTTTATTTTTAAGAAAAATTTGGGTTTTTTTTTTACTTGAACTATATTAGGCCAGTTTTTGTCTAAATGTTCTGTATCCTTCTCTAGATACACCATAATATTTTGTTTTTCATGTGCAAATCAAAAAATAAGTTTTGATAATAACTTCACTTAACTTTTATTAGTTTCGCCTGATAAATAAAATAAATTTTAATTAAATCTTTAAATGATTATAAGCCTTATTTAAAATTTTTTTTTAAATAAATTTTTGATTAAATTTCTAAATGATGATTCGTGTCATATATAAATTTAATTTGAAAAGTTTTAATTTTTTTTAAATTATCAAAAGGCCATCTAACAATATACAAAATAAAAGTTTGATTTTCAAAAATAATAAAAAAATATAAAATTTCAAAAATTAAAATTAAAATTTCCAAAACAGTTCAATTTTTTCTTAGAACTACATTAGTCATAATTTTTTTATCATAGAAATACAAAATCAATTCTTGTTGAGCCATTTAATTTAAAAAATTATATTTTGTTTTTACTTGTTTCTTTTTATTATTTTGAGAAAAATAAGCATTTTTATAAAACTACACTCGTTCTACTCGTTCAATTAAAGACACCGTCCTATTACGGACACTGAGAATACTGATACATTTTCTATGCGTAACCGACTCTCAGACCTAGATCCGGTTTTGCAAACTTATTTTAAACAATTTCTATTTTTTCATAATTTTTTATAATAAATTATGATAACAATTCCTTTTATCTAAATCTCAATGAGTTTTAATTTTTTCTCTTTCCGGATTGTCCCCGAAGTCGTAATCTAGGTCGGGACATTATTTTTACTTCAAAACTTTAATAATCTTTCTTTTCCTTCCTACATTTTTGCAATGTTCTGATGATTATTTGAAAGAACGGTTCTTATAAAGTTGAAATAGATGGTAATTTTAAAAAGAAAGAGTCATGCTATATGCAAACGGGTATAAAACTAAAATGTTTAAAAGAGTAGTATCTAAAGAGCCACTCATATACCTTGTGTTTTAGAATCTTTTATACAAAAATATCTAATTGGAAATGCATTTGATTTGTCGTTATTTCTTAATTGTGATCCACCTCATTATGACATGAATTAACCAAGTGGATTGAAACATGATTAATACAGTACAGTTGTAGGAGTTAAAATATAAGTGAACATCAAATAAATAGCATATACAGTTATACTTCAAACATTATTATTCATATAGTGTAATGCAGATAAAATACATTATGATTTTATAAAGAAACCTCATGTTATAACCAACCTTTTGCAAAAAATATTTTTTTTAATAAATGTACTTAAACAATGACTCTTATACCTCTTATTAGAAGATTTTTTTTTATTTAAAAGGGATTTGTTGTTCGTTGTTCATTATATTGCATCTCATTGTCATCTGAATTAACCAAATGGATAAAGTCACACGTGATAACTTTTTAATCAGAAAAAACATAAGTGAAAATGAAAAAATAGCATATATGTTTGTACATGAAGGATTGTTAATCCTACTATGTAATTTACGAGTAAGGATCAACTTTCTTCTTGTCCTTGAATTTTTAACTAATTGCGATCTATATGAGTAGCAATTGAGTATTCACATTAAGATAACTTCAATATTCAAGATGAAGATGATATGATGTAATGAAAACTTGCTCTTCAAATTTCTTTTAAATTTAGGATGTTTACAACAACTAAACTTTTTGAACTTTTTGTTAGTAGTGATGAATATTTCGTTTGTTTGTGTCGGGATTTTCTCAATTGGTGTGTGATAAAGACTACTTCTATGTTGGTGTGATATTGTTTTACTTAATCTGTACTACATGTTAAACTTATTTGGGTAAATTAAGAAGAAGAAAGCATGGAGACTAAAACACTGTCATTGTTGTCATAGCCTAGAAAATAATATAGACATAACATGCTAAAAAAAGGGAAGTCATACTTACAAATGCTTTTTTTGCAAAACTAAAAGACCTCAACATAAGTTTGAAATAAAAAACATACCTACCAAGTGTTGCAAAAAGAAGATCCTGAAATGGATAATTAGAAAGAGTAGTTAGAAATACTATAAAGTTAGGATTAGTAGATGCTTTCTAGTTTTTAATTTCATATATGATTTGACGATTGTTGATTTGCTGAGGTTATCTTTCCTATGTTCTTGGTTACCTTCTTTTCATTTTGATGTTCGATGATTGTAGTACACTCTTTTACTAATTTTAGATTTTCAGTGTGTTTTCCAATAGTGTATGGATTCTTTCACAGGTTTTATTCAATTTTAGTTTGCATTGGTTGATTTCTGTTGGTTTTACATAATAGAAGGAGATAAAATAATGAGAATGAGCGAAACTAAACCAAAATGTATGAAGAGAAATATACTGTTATCTCTTTTTATTTATCTACAACCATAAACAACTTACATTTATAATACTTGTAGAAAGAAAAAACTGATTGAAATTACTCCTCTTAAAGTTTAAGAGCGGTAATACTTTATCCTAACGTTTAGGAAACAATTATTCTAATTAGGAACAATTATTCTAATTAAACACTTACTCAAGAACTGAAAAAAAAACAACAAATCAATGTGCAGTTTCAAAAACAAATATCTAACACTCCTCTTTGATTTTGGAATTGCAAACTCCAATCTTCTATCTTAAGAATTCAACTTGCTGGCTGGTAGTGGCTTGGTAGATAAATCTGCGATCTGGTTTTCAGTTTTGCAATAAGCAAGATCAACAACTCCATCTTTCTGTACCTCCCTTAAGAAAAACAACTTAATGTTAAAATGTTTTGTTTTCCCATGAAAAATAGGATTGTGGGAAGTAACTATTGTAGCTTGATTGTCAACTAAGACTTTCTTACTTTCCTTCTGCTCCATGTTAAGATCAATCAATTTTTTTTTGTCAACCACAAGACTTGGTTAATAGCAGCTGTAGCAGCAATAAATTCAACTTTTGTTGTAGACTTTGCAACAATTTCTTGTTTTTTAAAGAACCATGAAAAAAATTCCTAAACCAAGACTAAAACAATATCCTGAAATACTCTTCATATCTTCCAAGGAACCACCCAGTCAATATCAGAATACCCAACAAGCTTTGCTTTGTGTTTGTTAATTGAACCATCGACATTTAACATAGTTCTAAACACCCATTTCACTCCAATTACCTTTCTATCTGGAGGTATGTTAGCAAGCTCCCAAGTGTTATTCTTCTCAATCATATACAACTCCTCCTCCATTTCTTGTCCCACTTTAGGTTATTGAGAGCTTCCTCATGGTTAGGAGGTTCACATATTGTAACATTACATCTCTGATATATGTCAGAGAGTATTCGAGTGCCTCTAATTGGTGGATCATGTTCCATTTCATCTAGCCATGACTTTTCTTTTGCTAAAAATATTGCCTGCTCCCCATTTTAATCTTGAACATTTCGAGGCCAGTTAGATCTTTAATTATGCAACTCTTATCTTCAAAGATAACTTTAAACCCTTTCTCAAGCAGCTGTCCAGCACTAAGTAAGTTTTGATTAATTTTAGGTATATATAAAACATTAGAGAAGAGGATTTTTGTACCTGTGTAGCTTGTTATAGCTACTGATCCTTTGTCTTTTACTAGAATTTGTCCATTATTCCCAATTTTGACCTATTTTTCTTCGGTGTCGTCCAAACACATGAACAATCTCTATCATAGGTCATGTGGTTGGTGCAACCACTATCTATCAACCAAGATTCACTTGAATTGCTGCTGGAGAAACAAGTAGCAAAAAAGAGTTGGTCTTCATCCTCTTGTGCATTTTCTGCATCAGCTACAACTCGTTGGATATTTGCTCTACAAATTACAGCCTCATGTCCAATCTGATTGCACTTAGTGCATTTCACATCTGGTCGCTTCCAACATCTGAACGGTAGGTGACCCAATTTTTCACAATACTGACAAGGTGGGTAAATTTTCTTACCTTTCCTTTGTTTTGGTTTTTTGTTGTATTCTCATTGTTTTTGGCTAGAAGTGCACCTTCAACAGCATGATCTTCTCTCATAAATCTTCATTGCTCTTATGCCCTGCAAAGCATGTAGCACTTCTGCTAAAGTGATCTTTGACAGATCCTTTGTGTTCACTAATGAGGTTATGGATGTTTCATACCTCTCAGGAACTGTTACCAGAATTTTTCAACAATTCTAGAGTCAACAAAAAGTTACTGTCCAACAATCGTATCTTGTTGGCAATATCCAAATTACTCCTTTTAAAGTTAAGAGGGGTAATACTTTATACTAACACTTCATCCTAACGTTTAGGAAACAATTATTCTAATTAGGAACAATTATTCTAATTAAAGACTTACATGAAAACAAATCAATGTGCAGTTTCAAAAACAATTATCTAACAATTTCTAAATATCAGATTTGAAGTTTGCAACCATAAACCAATTGGTCATTGGGTTACATACTCCGAGAAATTAGATTTAATTCTCTTTTTAGTGAATTTAAATTAAATAGAGTTAAGAAGGAGAAATCACCATTTGAAAGGTTTTATTTTTTTGTTAGTATAAAGTTCCTTTATTTTCTTTAGATGTTTTAATAACTGTAATAGTATTGTCTTAGTCAATTCTTGTGTTATGCATATGTTAGATTTCATTCTTGTTTCCACCAGTGATTCAATAATCATTTTGATTCTATTTCATTTGTCTAGAACTTCAATATGTTTTCATCTCATATGTGCTTAACACTCCATTTTAATTTTGATTTGTATTACAATGCTTTAGTGTTAAATTTTGATGACGAAATTAGGTTTCTTATTCTCTTTATATTTCACTTTTAATTATGTATTTAGGATATAGTCATTATCTCTATATTTTCCCTCACACATAATATGCTTTCCAACAAAGATATAAATATAAATAATGGAGGAAGATGCATATACAAAGAGGAGAAAAGGAAAACCCTTTAAACTCCAGCTGTCATCCCAAAGCTAAATTTTTTTACTCCCGACCTCCAGATGAAGTGGAATGTCCAAAAGTGTCTAACCTTATTGCAGAAAATCCTTTAAATAGATTCTGATTTGCAACATTTGCACCCGATCCAACTTCAGTGGCCCTAGATGCAATTGGATTCTGTTACATTCAAATAGACCCAACTGGCGTTGTGCTCAACATGTACGGCGCCTGGTGCAATTCTAGATGTATGTTCTAGGGTTGATTGGTGTCTAGCCCAACTTCAGTGGCGTTGAACATTGTTGGTCCGCATCAATTTTTTTATCTTTTAGCTACTTTTTTTATGGGTTCTAATCCTATTCCTCTTGATCTAATTGTCTCTTGTTCAATTATTTAACAAGATTAATATGATTTAGAGTAAAATTTGATTAAAAACTCAAGTAACCAATTATTTATAACAAAAAATAAATTATTTATAAAAAGAGATAAAAACATGGAATTTAGTAGATTCCAAACTTATAAAAAATTGATTTCTATAAGCTCAAAAATCTCATAAAAATAAATGTTATCAAATTTTCCCAAACTTAGAACCTTACTTATCTTCAAGCAAAGGTAACTTGGCACAAATATATAAATACTTAGGAATGATGTAACAATCCAGAGGCAAGTTCACATAATCACTTAAGATGTCAATCATGTATGCTCTCTCTAATAAAGCTTAAAAAATAATTGTTTCCTGGTCAAGATTCAGCTATAGTGCTCTCAGTGCAAATGTAATAAAGAAAATACATACAACCTTTTCAATATAAACTAACAATCATGGCAGAATGTTCATATGAACAACTAAAGGTACTATCATTCTTCACAAAAAAAAATGTTTCACTCAAACACACTGGTTTCTCAGGATGTGATTTTTCTCTTACCTACCACTAATTTAACACAACTTAACTTTGCTTTTCAGTTTAAAAGCCAAAAATTTTAAAAAATATGCAACATCACAATGACTTTTATTGAATTGTAATGCTGCTAGACTAAGAAGAAAATTGGATTTTTTAAATAATCAAAACATGGTAAGTAAATAGAATGATTATATCAACTCATCAATTCAACACATTTTATCTTCTTGTATATATAATTCAGACTTGAACCAAAATCATCTTTTTTTCCCCTACATTATTTCATTTTTACAAACAAAATTACTTTTTTTTAAAACTTTTTTCTTTTTTATTCCTTTTATTCTAATGTTTACAACTTGACCCACAATCTTCTTAAAATACTCCTTATATAATATTTTTAATTTTTTTTATAAACTTGAATTATACTAATAATCGCTTTGAGCTTATAATAAGATACTAAAGGTTTTGGAACTTTTAATTACTAAAGGTTCAGTAATAAAGAAAAATGGATGCAAAATATTATTATTGTTACTTTAAAAAAAATTATATTAACTCTTTTTTAAAAATAGAATTTAATTAAAAATGATTAAAATAATGGCACCAAATTAAAATTTGTTTACAATAGGACCCAAAATATCTCTCTCTCTCTCTCTCTCTCTATATATATATATATATATATATATATATATATTAAATGTTTAAATCGTATTTTTAAGTATCTATAATATATATAAAGACTCTCTCTTGAGCCATGTTATGTTATATGTGTTTTTTAAGGTAATTACATCAACTATTTAATTGACAATTGTGACGAATATTAAAAGAATAACTTTTTAAAGTTATAAAAAATAATATAAAATATATGTATCAATTGGTTCTATAAATTTGCTGAAAGTGTCAATATATCATTACCGGTATGAAATATATAATTTGTATTTTTAATTAAAGGAATAGTATTTTTTTTTCTATAAATTTGTTAAAAGTATCAATATATCATTGTTAGTACGAAAAATATAATTTATACTTTTAATTAAACGTATAGCATTTTTGTTATTTTAATTGAAAGCGTCGAGATACCTGATAATTTTATAAAATATTATCATTATTTTCAGAAAAAAATTATATTAACTCATTTTTAAAATAAAATTAAATTAAAAATACGCAAAATGTGGTTTGGGAAATAAAGCTGCAATTCACTGTTTCTTACATGAGAAGAATGAGAGATGAGAGAACGCGTAATCGAAAAGTTTGAATTGTTGTATCAACAGTGGTTCTCGAACCGAGAAAAAAAAATTATAATATACTGATATTATGTCATCTTTGGCAACTTCATGCTCTGTTTTCTGAACAATAAACAGAGTTCCCTACTTATATTTTTCTTTTAATTTTCCATTAAATTTGTTACACCCATACGATCAAAGGATGCGAAAGATTAAAAATTTCACATTAACGGATGAAAAAATCAGAAATTTCATATGAATTTAATTACTAAGACTCACTCAGGCATTCCAAGTTTCACACAACAAATACTCTGTTTGGTGTGGTCATGCATTGAAATGGGCTCTGCAAGAATAACAGAACACGCAACATGGCTTGTAATCTGAATCTCCACCCAAATGCACAATACATTTTACAATAACATACCGCACATTAATGCAACCATTTCCACTTCAAACTCAAACCTTTGACCATTTACCAAAGAGATTTAAAATAATAAAATCAACTCTAAAAGAAGAACTCACTGCAGTTTCATGCAATGGTTATGTATATGATGAAACCATGAAAAACATTGGCAATTTCAAATTATGAAGAGTGAATTCAAACATTGAACATTTGAAATGGGTATGAAATGGAATTATGGAAGAATTACTTGGTAGTTCCATTGTATTGTAGATGCATCTCTACCAATACAAATAAATAGATGGCCATCTTGTTGATAAGTCTCATCATCAAACACACAAAAAATATAGCACATTGTATTATCAA
>Ga0099825_1009525_pt1 | contig 11044 bp, 6 predicted proteins | sample SiratroredBW_FD_76838 | JGI IMG/M metagenome (GOLD analysis project Ga0099825, IMG submission 76838) | Root nodule microbial communities of legume samples collected from California, USA - Siratro red BW | ecosystem: Host-associated > Plants > Roots > Nodule | place: USA: California | collected...
ATATATATATATATATATATATATATATATATATATATATATATATATATGAAAGAACTTCTTTCATAAATATTTTAGGAGAAAAGATAATTAAAAAAAATGAAATGACTTTTTTCTTGTATTAAAATTAGTTTATATTTGAATTAAAAATCAGATTTGAGAGAAATTAATAAAAATATTTTTCAAATTAACTTATGTCCATAACTTAATTTTAATTTATGAAAAAGTAAAATCTATTTCTTATTTTTCTTTTTGATAATTAAACATTAAGAAGATTCCCTAAATTATTAATTTTTTTTTAAGTGAATCGTTTCTTCTTCATTTCTAGTGATGATACCTAGCAGTATATCTAGTTTGCCACTAATTGTCCACATTTCAATCTTTCATACCGTGTATTTGGCATCTGCATCCAATCGTACAATGATTTAGTTTACTCACACACCTAACTTAAGCAGCCCTGACTTCAAAACTTCATAGTTGTTCCATGAATACTTTTTAGTCTAGCTCACCATGTAAAAATCTTTTCTTCACATCCATCTACTAAAGTAGTTTAGTGTTGGCAGTAACGTGGCTTGTTAGCAAACTTGGAATTTGTAAAATAAACTTGTCGACAAAAAATCGGGAGCCCAAGCTACTTGGAAAAGATTATGACTTCTCATTTTGCACTTCTTTGGTAGGTTTTCCGTTTGAGTTGGAAGAGTGTGCTCTCCTTCTTAGTAGTTTTTCCACCTGCTTGGGAGATTTTCTTCTCAAAATTTTCAAGTTGAGTTTGCTTTCTTATATTTTGCAGTTTTTTCTTTCACTTCCCGTCAATTGAGAAAAATAACGTGTAGTAAACATCCTAGCTTCAATTTTAATATTGAACAAATTGAGATGTTCAAGACGTGAGAAGTCGAATATAACAAATTTGACCTATTTTGTCTTGAACATCTTTAAAGAATCTTAACTTCAGTTTTAATCTTGGCTAATTCTAAGTTCAGTTTGTTCGCTCGTGTGAGTTGGATTTCTTCAGACTAATTTTCAGTATCATTTATGTGAAAAAAGTTCAAAGGGACTGATTTGATCGACCTTTAGTTGTAAAAGACAGATGCTTGAAATAAGATAGCTGCATTTCAAGTTTCGGGAAAGTAGGGAAGACAAAAGGATTATTAACAAAGTATGCCTTTCGTTTTTCCTTGTATAAAACTTCAAAAAGATAACGTTTTAAATGTTACTCCTAAATTTGTGAAAGATGGTTTCTACAGTTGAGTCGGACAATCCTCATAACACGACAACTATTTCAACTCTTCACGGAGCTACCACCAGCTAATAGTGCAGCTATTATGCAAAAAAGCATAAACACAACACAAATAAATTCCCAGAAATGAATATAATAACATGAGTATATATCGTAGAAAAAATAACTGTTTTTATCTCTTTCAAAGTATAAACGGAGTAAGTCCATGGAGTACAGACATATTCAATTCTCTGGCACAAAAAAGAAGCTACTTTGGACTACCCACCATAGCCACAAAATACTAAAGGCTATCAAAGGGAAATCTGGCATTACGACGTTATAGGTTATCCTTACATTACAATAATCTAGAACAGTTGTAGATAATTAAAGACCACCTGAACATCTAAACAATAATTTATGATTTGCAATTGCTACTTGCGACAATGAGTTCAATGAGGCATAAGAATGTTTTCAGACAAACAACAAGAATCACTGCCGGCCAAACTGAGGATTGTTATTTAGATGTCCTGGTGGTGGTCTTGGTCTCGCATACTCTGCAAATATAACCCAACCGTCCAAAAACTGCATTGCGTTGGGGAAATATTCAGTCATCATTACAGGAATAGCCACAAAAATGCCAAAACTTAAAGTAACCATAGCATCATATATCTTTGATTGAACAATACAGACAACGGTTTCTGGAACACATTAATATGAAGGCTATAAACATATCATTAAACCAACAACAGAAAACTGTCAACGAAACATATTCATAGTTCTATGTTAAACTATGCACATTTAGACCAGTTTAGAAATCCAGGCAAGATTTCATGTTTAAGGTGGTTAAAAGTCATATTAGAGAGTTGAACGATCACTGGTTTCCACGTGAAGTAGCGAGGAATGAGAAAAATTGTATTCAGAGGATAGTGATGAGTTCACGCACAGTAAGGGAAATTGTAAGTAAACTTGTGCTTCAAGCATTGTGAATTCATAGCTAACACCATGTTAGTCAAAATCAAGATCTTACTCAAGATCACAAAAGGAATTATAAACCATAAATTAGGGGATCATGATCCTACAAAATTTAGGAGGATCACATAATGACACTTGAAAAACATCATAAAACTTCTATTCAAAACATGATAAACAACAGTACAATATGCATATAATATCATGTATAATATTATATGTAATATTACACTGATTTACAAAATAGTATACCATTCCCAACCTAGTTCAGTAGTTACAAAACACCAAGCATCCATTCTAGTTATAAAACACTAATCCACCTGAAGTAAATAATCCTGCAAGTTGAAATCATGACCACCCTAGAGATCATCAACTCCATTTGCTTCACCTTTCAAATCAACAATGTCCACACGATCCTAAGGAAGTGGTGTAGTTTCACCCTCTCCAACTTGGAGTTGAAGTTGAATTCATTTTAATGGTGTAGAACAGAGAGTGTGTTGGGGCCAGAATCATATAGATGAGGGAAGACTGCAGTGAAAACAAAGAAGGGGGCAGAATCACAAAGATGAGAGAAGACTGCAATAAAAACAAGCGAGATAAAGTCTCGGGGTTTTGTCTCACGGGAGAAAGAGAAAAGTGCTCTGGTAGTTTTCTTAAAGGTAAAAAAGGGGGTAGTTACTTTTTGTTTTTGCCTAAGGAAGAGCAGTAATTTTAGGTGAAAGAGGGGGGTAACTTATGGTTATTTAACAAAGGAAGTGTGGGATTTTCATTTTTTAGGTCCAAAGAGGCAGGATTTGAAGACAGAGGGAATAAGGAACTGGGCTTTGGGCATCAGAGTTAGGCCTCGTGAGGATCCAACAACGATCCCTTGTTATCTGCCAAAATCACGACACAGAGGCGATAAAGAACTGGAGAGGATGGAGAAGATCATAGACATGTCCAATCTTACACTCCAAAATGCGATTTTGACTACCATGGCTAGCACTATTAAACAATAACATTTTCATGTTCTAACGTGTGTCTACACTGCTGCATCAGTATATAAGCATAATTATTAAATGTTTACATATTGAAGTCATATTTTGAATGAACACAAACAAGCAAACACAAATTCAATGTTCTGAAAGAAACTTCAGTCTCCCCATACAGATCTAGCTTACCTTGCCATCCATTCCTTCAATGCCCTTTGCAGCCTCTTCTATTGTTGCATATTGAACAAAACCAAATCCCTTAGAGTAGCCTGAGACTCGATCAGTTACCACCCTTGCTGAACACAGAAAACCATTGTGTTTCAGAGTATATTTTCAAGATATAACCATAAAATATAAAAGCATAATAAATAGCTGCATTAAAATCTCTTGGGAGGAGGAGAACAAACCATGAACAACGTCACCAAACTTTGAAAATTCTTCCCGAAGCTTTTCTGTAGTAGTCCGTTTGCTAAGCCCTGAAAGTAAGATACATAAAAAATAAACATAGTCAACCAGATATTACATTGCATGGGGAAAAGCTTCCACCTAACAATTTTCCGGGGATAGAAATTACAAGATACAACTGTAAAACGTATGGTATTTCCAAAATGCAAACATGAAGGGGCATTTAGTCCTGGAATATGGTGTACCAAAATTTAATAGCAATGACATGGTCGATTTACACTTACGGTGTTTTACATGTTATTTTTGTGTAAGCAAACAAAATAATTAAAGAAAGAGTAATTAAACCGAAAAGGGTAGGATGCCATCACAGCAACCAATGAAACTCCTTCAATGCTCGCAGTATTTTTTGTATGGAATACGTTTCTTTGATTTGGGTTGGTTAATGGTACCCATCAAGTTCTGAGTAAAGTCTTGAGTAGGGATTGTGGAAATTCCTTCCTTATAGGCTTTGTCCAGCTTATATCATTTCTCTAATCTCTACACAACTCACCCATGACAATGAAAAGTTAAAGAAGTACAGCCCCTCAAGTTTCCACTTATCCCCATCAGTTAACCGGCCAATTCAGCTATAGGAATATTTCAACTTTCAACGACCCCAGTGTATTTTGTATTTAAACATTCTTTCAGTTTTCCGCTAATCTAAATACCTAATCTTTCTTCTTCACTAACATATTAGGGGATAAGTTCTTTCCAAGGTCAATTCATTTATTCGGTGGTTGAAAAGATTACTAAAAATTGCATTTTGCAGATTGATATAATGATACACCTACGTCGTTTCTTGACCAAAATCGATTCATATATTACAATATCTATGAGAAACAGCAGAAATCCTACTAAACTTCCACAGTCCGAGGGTCTTGTGTGGATAGAAGGAGCCATCACAATGTTACATGAACAAGGAAAGACACACAAACCAAGACAACAAGACAGCAACTCACCCGTTATAAGGCTTCTAAAACAGCAATTAATAAAGGAAAAAGATATTCATATTTAGAAAGTATATAAAACTTAATCTTACAAAACCTGATCCAATTATATACTTTTAATTTGACCATATCCCTATTCAATATCCAACACCCTAATATAGGTTTATTTGGCCATATTACAAATTGACGTGGTACTCTAACATCATATTTACCAAAATGCATAAGATTTAAAAGGCCCAAAATCCAACTCCTTTTAATAAAGAGTCTATCTCGTTGGAAATTCAGAAAACGAATAACAAAACCAAAAAGCACAATAAACAATCAATCTTTAACCACGTCAAAACCTAAAACACGCATATCCAATTCACAATTCACTCTATATCAAATTATTTAGCAACGAAGGACTCTAGAACTTTCTACTGCAGTCAAATCAATAAACGATAACAATAACAATAAATGGATTTAATTTAAATAAAAGTAAAGGGAAATTGAGAGACAAACCAGAGACAAAGAGGTTGGTGTTGGGCTCCGCCGTGGGTCGAGCGGGGCTGGGGACGGCGCCCGGAGGCGGCGTAGGAACGAAAGGGAAAGAAGAAGAAGCGGAGTTTGAGCAGAAAAAGCGTCGCAAAAGGCGTGGCGCCGCCACTGCTGCCCTCGTCGCCATGGCGTGGGTTTAAGCTTGAGTAAAACCCTGGTGAGAATTAGAGAGAGAGAGAGAACGTAGTGTGTGTAGGGTGAAGCCAGCACTTTTATTTATAAGAAAAATAGGTTCAAGGGAATTGCTGTTTGCACTCCCCCATTCTACTACTACACTCCCTTCTTAATTAGTGTTAGTTCCATAAAGACCCTAGAAATTAGACTCCTTTCTTCACTTGCACAATGGTGAGTGTTCTCACCACTGTCCACATTTTCTTCCCTATATAACTTCAACATTTTTCTTATCTGTTTTTGGTGTGTTGTTATAGATTTCATTGTCATAAAAGATGTAACACTATAGTTTCCATTATGGAAGCATTTTCAATTTTCTTAACTCAAAATCAACCGTAGACAAGAAGTACAAGGGCATAAAAATTCAATTACTTCACAATTTAAGGGATCATAATGTGTGAAAAGTGCTATTATGATCCTGAATTCACATAATTATATAATAGTTGATGGGGTGGAGTGATGGTTCCAAGTGGAGGAAGGTGTGGGCATAAGGACGTGATAGTTGTGGAAAAGAGGAAGGGAGTGCACGTTTAAAGTTATTTTTTAAACACAAATTTCAAAGGTAGTGTATTAATAAAACAGGGAAGTGTATATAGTATAAACCTAGGTGAAATTGATTTTGGTCCTAAGTTTATATTTTTGTTTTTTCTTTCTACACCTCCATAATTACTACCTGCACCTTTATTATTCTATAATTGTACATTTCAATTATTTGAGAATTATTCTTAAACAATCTTTCCAAAACATATTGAATATTTTTCAAAATAGAGTTTTTGAAATAAAATTTTTAAAATAGACTTTCTAAAACAAGTTTTTATGAAACATATAAAATGCTTTCAGGAAGAAACATTTCAGAATAACATATAAAATCAATTAAAACAAGATTTCCAGAACATAAGAAATGTTTTCAAGAATAAAATTTTTAGAACTTCCTTCAAATCCAAAATTTTACTCTCTCTTTTTTTCTTCCTCTCAAAGAGTGTAATAAAGAATGAGAGTACAGTCAAAGGTGCAAGAGAAAGAAGAAGACACAGTGGTGGCTATGACTATAGTGACGGTGACGGTGGAAGAGCACGGTGCAGTGAGGGAGGATATTCATGTCTTTTTGCTATTAGTATAGGGTTCATGGGAGGTGCAGAAAGCAAAAACCCTTTTTTAAACCTTGTAGATTTATTAACATTAATTTTAATTTTTTTTTCAAAAAAGAACTTTCTGGGAAACAATTTAAGATTCTAAAAATTCATTTTTTCGGAACTGAAGTGTTAGAAAATGAACATTCGAAAAATATTTTTTTTGAAATTGTTGAAACTTTTATTATACTAAAAGTATTTTTTTAGAAGGGTTAAAAAAATTATTATTTCAGGAAAAAAAAAAAAAACTTCTGAAAGTGTTAGAAAAGTTTAGCATTTTTAGAATTTCAATTCAAGGTTTTCAAAAGTCAATTTTTAAGAAAATAAATATACATCAATTATCTTTCAGTAGTGGGTATCGTTTATTATGCAATGAACATTAATTTTGCACCTTCCACGTCTTTATTGTCCTTTATGGCATGATTTTACAATCCGTGTTTATCATTCTTTAAATCATTGGTCTTCCGTAATAGAGAACTAAAAATGTGATTTCAAAACAATTGTCATTAATGTGGAAAGAAGAAAAGATTTATTGATATGGGAAACCACAAATATCACATCAATACACAAAAGTTTATAAAATTGTAAAAATATAGTATTTTTTTTTATTAAGTAGTGAAGAAAAAATTAAAATATGACTTAAATAATAATAATAATAATAATAATAATAATAATAATAATAATAATGTGTCAACTACAAAATTAGGATTTAAATAAATAGAAATGATATGTTGACACGGATATTTGAATAACCTCCATTTGACACTCCTTGTTGGCACCCGTTGTCCTTGTTGGCACTGAAAGAGAAATTGTGTCTTCATTCATCTTATACGGAATGGTTTTGTTTGTTAGCAAGGGGCAAAACTATCATTGGCTCATCAAAGTGAAACGCCAACAAAAAGAGAGAGAAAGTCATTGCCTTTCATTCCTTCGCATACACCAAAGGAGAGAACAAAGAAGAGAGAATGTTTTGTTCGCATTGCCCAAAGAAGATAAAAAGCTTCATTCGTGTTGCCCCGAGAAGACAGAAAGTTGCGTTCGCGTTGCCATTAGGTTTTCTAGAAGGTTTCGTTGTATCTTTTTCTCTTGATATGAACTTAAACCTCTCTGAAGCACTTGGGTCAACGTAAAAAGTGTTTCTTGGTGTGTGTTTTGGTTGCTTTTTTTGTATCTAATGCATGTATGCGAAAAAATCATTTTTTGGTATGTTTTGGGTTGTTGGTTTCTGTATCTGATACATATAGGCGAAAAAATCTTTTCTTGGTGTGTTTTGGGTTGCTAGTTTTTATATCTGATACATGTAGACTAAAAAATCGTTTCTTGGTGTGTTTTAGGTTGTTGGTTATTTATCTTATACATGTAGACGAAAAAATCATTTCTTGGTGTCTTTTGCGTTGCTGGTTTTTGTATTTGATGTTTCTTTGTGTGTTTTGAGCGCTTCTTGGGTGCTTTGTGTTCGTGTTTTCCATCTATTCTATATGTATGTATACAAAAGTCCTACTTAGTTAACCACTTAGGTCAACAGAGTAAACCGTTGTGTGTTGGGTTTTTCATACCTTGCTAGTTTCCCTCTCTAAGACATGTATGTATGCGAAAGTCCTACTCAATGAACCACTTAGGTCAATAGAGTAAACCATTGCGTGTTGGGTTTCCCACACCTTGCTGGTTTCCCTTCTGAGGCATGTATGTATATGAAAGTCCTACTCAGTTAACCATTTAGGTCAACAGTGTAAACCTGCGTGTTAGTTTTCCACACCTTGTTGGTTTCCCTCTAAGGCATGGATGTATATGAAAGTCCTACTCAGTGAACCGCTTAGGTCAACAGAGAAAACCATTGCGTGTTGGGTTTTCCACACCTTGCTGGTTTCCCTCTCTGAGGCATGTATGTATACAAAAGTCTTACTCAGTTAACCATTTAGGTCAACAGAGTAAACCATTGTGTGTTGGGTTTTCCACACCTTGCTGGTTTCCTTATATGAGACATGTATGTATGCGAAAGTCCTACTCAGTTAACACTTAGGACAACAGAGTAAACCATTGCGTGTTGGGCTTTCCACACCTTGCTGGTTTCCCTCTCTCAGTCATGTATGTATGCGAAAGTCCTACTCAGTTAATCACTTAGGTCAACAGAGTAAACCATTGTGTGTTGGGTTTTCCACACCTTGCTGGTTTCCCTCTCTCGGACATGTATGTATGCGAAAGTCTTACTCGCGAACCACTTAGGTCAACAAAGTAAATAATTGTGTGTTGGGTTTTCCACACCTTGACGATTTACTTCTTTGAGGCATGTATGTATGTGAAAGTCCTACTCAGTTAACTACTTAGGTCAACAAAGTAAACCATTATGTGTTAGGTTTTCCACACCTTGTTATCTCCTAAAAGGAAGTATCCATTGGACATTTTGGAGGAAACTGGATAAATGAATTCAAAATCTGTTAATACACCCATGGATCCTAATGCCAAACTTCTACCTAGTTAGAGGAAGCCTCTTTTAGATCTTGAGAAATATAGAAGATTAGTTAGAAAATTAAATTATCTTACTATTTCTCATCCTGATATTTCATTTGCAATCAGTGTGATGAGTCAATTTCTTAATTCCCCATATGTTGATTATTGGAATGCAGTCATTCGTATGTTGAAGTATATTAAAGGTTCTCCTCGAAAAAGGCTTACTATATGGTCATAATAACTATAGTAAAGTTGTATGTTATTTAGATGTTGATTAGGCAGGATCTCCATCTGATAAAAGATCTACTTCTGGATATTGTGTTCATATTGGTGATAATTTGATTTCTTGAAAAAGCAAGAAACAACATGCTATGGCAAGATCTAGTGTTGAAGCAGGATATAGAGTTATGGCCTTAGCTACCTGTGAGCTTATTTGGCTTAAGCATTTACTTAAAGAATTACAATTTTGAGAGACTACTCAAATGACACTCATATGTTATAATTAGGTTGCTCTTCATATTCACTCAAATCCTATCTTTCATGAAAGGACTAAACAATTTGAGGTTGATTGTCATTTCATTTGAGAGAAAATTATATCTGGAGATATCAAAACTAAATTTGTTAATTTGAATGCCTTGTATAAAATTTTCCCTTTTAGAGGGGCATGCAAATGATAACATATCTGAGGTTGTGCAATCTCATTTTCCTTCAAACCTCTTCAATTTTCTCTCCCACAATTTTCATCCACCTATGGATTCAAGCGCATGCATTAAAATCTTTCCAAAGAAAAAAGCCAATAATATCCCAATTTTAACATTAACTTTAGGATTTGCAAACATCCCTCATTTTCAAGAACAAAACAAAATTTTGATATCAAATTAAATCAATGATTGTAAAAGGAAAAATTGATTCAAAATGTCAACTTTAAAAACAAAATCAAAAATGAAAAAATAGATATTTTTTATGCATGCATTCATGCACTCATTCAAAAAATGGAAAAAATATATTTTTATGCATTCTCATTCAAAAAAAATTATTAAAAAGATGAATAATATATTTTTATGCATTCATTCATGCAGTAATTTAAAAAATGGAAAAATAGAGTTTTATGCATTCATCTATGCATTCTCATTAAAAAAATATAAAAAAATAAAAAATAGATTTTTATGCATCCATTCATGCACTAATTCAAAAAATGGAAAAATAGAGTTTTATGCATTCATCTATGCATTCTCATTCAAAAAAATTAAAAAAAAAAATTTGCATTCACCCATGCATTTCCTTTTAATAAAAAAATGAAAAATGGAGTTATATTCATTTGTGGACTTATTTTAAAAAAAATAAAAAATAGAGTTTTATGTATTCATCCATACATTCTCATTTAATAAAAAATGAAATAAATAGAGTTTTATCCATTCATTCATGCACTTAAGTGAAAAAAAAAATAGAATCTCATGCATTCTCATTCAAAATAAAAAATTAGAAAAAATTAAAAATAGAGTTTTACGCATTCATCCGTGCATTCTCATTCAATAAAAAATGAAAAAAAATAAAGTTTCAAGTATTCGTTCATGCACTCAAAAATATAAAAAAAAATAAAATCACATACATTCTCATTCAAAAGAAAAAATAGAAAAATGAAAAATAGAATCCCATGCATTCTCATTCAATAAAATAAAATATAAAATATAGTCTTATGCATTAACCCATGTTTTTTATTAAAAAAAATGCAAAAATAGAGTCTCATAACAAAAATAAAAAATAGAGTCTCGTGCATTCGTTCATGCACTCTTATAGAAAAAATAGAATCTCGTACATTCGTACATGCACTCTCATCACAAGAGTAGAAAAAATGAAAAATATTGCATACATTCATGTATTCATGGACTCACCTCAAAACATGCATCAACCTTGTCCATTTCGACGTTCACATGGTGTTCGTTTGTACCTCATATATCTTTTTGGTTGAGACTTTTAACACGGTCATGGTCTCAACTTCACTTTTTTTCTCATTTTGAGATCCTCTCGACATGGTCATGGTCTCAATCTCACTTTTTTCCCATTTTGAGACCCTCTTGGCACAGTCATGGTCTTAATCTCACTTGTTTCTCATTTTGAGACCCTCTCGACACGGTCATGGTCTCAATCTCATTCTTTTCTCATTTTGAGACCCTCTCGACGCGATCATGGTCTCAACCTCACTTTTTTCAA
>Ga0099825_1009528_pt1 | contig 11042 bp, 6 predicted proteins | sample SiratroredBW_FD_76838 | JGI IMG/M metagenome (GOLD analysis project Ga0099825, IMG submission 76838) | Root nodule microbial communities of legume samples collected from California, USA - Siratro red BW | ecosystem: Host-associated > Plants > Roots > Nodule | place: USA: California | collected...
TGCCTCCTATGTCTTTTTCTTTTCGAATTTGTGGTCGTCCGTCGTTGTCTTCTTAGTTTTCACCGTGTAAAAAGTTGAGAGGGAGAGGCCTAAGTATCGGTGTAACGAGGTGGAACCAGAAGACAATATTTATTTCTTCCTGCAAAACACGATGTTAAAAGTGAAGACGGGTAAAATGGCAGTAAAAATTAATTTATAAGATGAGAATTATTTTTGCTTATATAATCTGATTATATATCTCGAATGACTAAATTCTTAAGGATCTTTAAGGATCCATAAATTATATCAGGAATTGAAAAATGTTGGAGGTAGTACATTGTTCAAATTTATGGTATTATACATCACAAAAATGGGAACAACACATTAGAGAATTTTATTATATCCTAAAATATATTTTACATCGTAAAATTTCTTATCTGTACTCCTTACCACATTTTATACATCGGAAAATTTCATCTGAAAACTTCTAATCGGTTAAAAATTTCATCAGAAAAATTTCAATCAAAACATTTCTAAACCCTAAAAGTTGTACTTATAACTTCATGTCTCCTTTGTCTTTTTCTTTTCGGATTTGTGGTGGTGTGGTGGTCCGTCGTTGTATTCTCAGTTTTCATTGTATAAAAAGCTAAGAGGGAGAGGCCTAAGTTTACTCCCGCAATAAATTCAGGATGTCTCGTCCATATCAGTGTAACGAGGTGGAACCAGAAGACAATCTTCATTTCTTCCTACAAAACACTGTTAAAAGTGAAGACGGGTAAAATGGCAGCAAAAATTAATTTATAAGATGAGAATTATTTTTGCTTATATAATGTGATTATTTATCTCGATTGACTAAATTCTTAAGGATCTTTAAGGATCTATAAACTATATCAGGAATTGAAAAATGTTGGAGGTAGTACATTGCTCAAATTTATGGTATTATACATTGCAAAAAAGAAGAACAACACATTGGAAAATTTTATTGTATCCTAAAATATATTTTATATGGTAAAATTTCTTATCCGTACACCTTACCACATTTTATACATTGGAAAATTTCATCAGAAAACTTCTAATTAGTTGAAAATTTCATCAGAAAAATTTAAATCAGAACATTTCTAAACCCTAAAAGTTGTACTTACCACTTCATGCCTCCTCTATCTTTTTCTTTTCGGATTTGTGGTGGTCCATCGTTGTCTTATCAGTTTTCACCATGTAAAAGGCTGAGAAGGAGAGGCCTAAGTTTACTCCCGCAAGAAATTCGAGATGTCTCGTCTGTACCGGTGTAACGAGGTGGAACCATAAGACAATCTTCATTTCTTCCTGCAAAACACAATGTTAAAAGTGAAGACAGGTAAAATGGCAGCAAAAATTAATTTATAAGATGAAAATTATTTTTGCTTATATAATGTGATTATTTATCTCGAATGACTAAATACTTATATAATGTGATTATTTATCTCGAATGACTAAATTCTTATATAATGTGATTATTTATCTCGAATAACTCAAAGTACTTCGGACTTTTGTCATTTCAGGAGACATTCCAGAAGACATTCTAAACATCGAGTTATCGTTCGTCTACTTTTGTTGATCAAATATTTTCAAAAAATTTTGACATAAGATCATCATCCCCTTCACAAATCTTTAATCAGGAAAATAATGAGTTTTACTAAAAGTATAGCCGACTTTGTAATTCCAAGAGATATTCCAGATATGAAGTCAATGGAGTTAGAAAATATTAACTTATTGTTAGATTTTTTTAAAAATGTATAAAAAAAAATTTTGTTATCTTGTGTGTATATGATTTCATAACAAACTTTATATTACAACCATTGGACCATCCATCACTAAGGGGACGTCCGTGTATTGAGTACAAAAAAAATATAGAATGTGTCATTCCTGCAATAGAGACAAAACTTTTCTCCTTGTTTATATTCCATCCGTTTCTAGAAAAGATGAGCCAGTATGTCCATGGTAAATGAATCTCGAAAATTTGTAACATCGATCTTTCTTTTGTTTTTAAGATCTAATTTAATTCATATTTAATAAACAAGAAAAGAGGGAGAAAAGTGAGATATATATAAGTTTTGAAAATTATTATAATCAAAACAATAAAAGTGAGAATAAAAAAATATTTATTTAACAACAAACTACAATAATTATTTGCAGTATTTTTTGATAAAATCTTTAGTGAATGATTCAGTATTATAACCAATTCAATTTTGGTATTGTCATAGTCATACCAATCAATGATATACGTATAATAGAAATATCACAATGTTAATGTTGGATTCATGAATGAAATGGATTTATTATTACAATGACTAGTAAAGACAAATGTGTAATCACACCATAACCTACTCTTCGGGAAACAACCTTCTACTCATTTATCCCCAAGAAATTAAATCATCCACTCACAAATATCCCAACAACACAACATGATCATATGTGAATCAAATAACAACCATTACTATATACATATAAAATATTATAACTTGAAATTAGTGAGAGGAATATTTTGAACTAAAAATAATCACAAAATAAGAAATATGAAATGTTCACAAAATAAGAAATTATAATTCAGAACAATTATAAAAATCACAATTTAAAATAAAAATTAATAATGAAATTAAAAGAATAAATACATGAAAGTATTAAAGAATTGTGAGACTTAGGAGTACCGCACCGAAAAGAGTTAAATGAATTGACAGTATACATATCTATTTTCCCTTACCTTTATTTAGAAGGTTGCATTCCTTGAAAAGTGGAGTACAAATTTTATTTAGGTTTTGATTGTGTTTTCAGCGTAGATTTTGGAGGAACTATGTTTACGTATTTCACGTAATCATTACTTTCGTTCAAATTGGTTAGATTCAATTGAAATATTTTAACGTCATGATAAATGACGTAAGCCATGCTAAGTTGGCAAGGGAAATTAAATAACTTTGGATTTATCTGAAGTGAAATTTGTAAAAGTTTAAATAAATTTTTAACTTATTTTTGGGTCTCCTTAAAGTTCAGTCATACGGATGCAGTATCAGATAGGGATACGGAATCGTATGACTTACTGATATAATGTCCGAGAGTGTAATGTGTCAAAGTTGAAAGACTTAAAAATACGACTTTTAGAAATGATACAAATGCGATATCCATACATGATATAAATACGGTATCCAAAGATGATGTGGATGTATACAAATTTCGTATCAAAAGTGATACCAATACAATTATCAAGAAACATACAAAATCAATAATGAAAAAAGACTTATTTATGTAAGGTTAAAAGTAATACAAATTCCATATAAAGAATATATAAAGAATAATTTAGATTATGTATTTTAAAAATCGTATCATTTAAATATAATTAACTTTTCAAAAATAGTAATATTTGTTCAAATTTTATAGGATATTACATTTATAATAAGTTAAAATGAATTTTATTCACAATTAACTCTAGACTTTTGTTAGATATTTAATTAATATTATGAGCTTCAATAATATGTTAAATAAAATTAATAATTTTTGTCTCATGGGGTTAAAGTATAATTGTAGTGTAACTTTATCAAGTATTTATTAAAATGAGTATTTTTTTTATTTACAAAAATAGACAAATCATATCTATATGAGACGATTTCGTAAAAAAAAATATTATTAATTTTAATTTAAATCATACTTACGTAACACAATTTTAATAATAAATAAATAACATAAAAATTTTATCATAATAGTCGATTTTAATAAAAAGTAAAATTCATTAAAATTATAACGCTATTATATAACACGATTTTAATTAAAATTAAAATTTTAATGTTATATTATGAAATAATTTCTTCATCTTACAACTATTTTAGAAAAAATCTTACTATACACATAAGATTTCTCAGATTTCTCTATTTTCATGAGAAAAACATTACTTATTCTCATAAATAATAATATCCTAAACTCTAAACATTACACCAATAATTATAAATTAATATCCTATAATAGGTGACGCAGAATCCACTATCGATGTAGTGTCCTAAATAATATAATATATAATACGATTAACGAATATTTATTCTTAAATATATGACATAAAATTAACTTTTAAGGTTGCATTTCATAGAAAATTAAGTTCAAATGCTATTTTAGCAACCCTGTTACTGGTGTTTGATAAATAATTTGAAAAAAAAAACTATTTTTTAAGATTTCTAAAGCATTATTAAAAAAAGTTTTTAAAATGTTAACTTGTCTTTTTATTTGTATGTTTTACTTAAAATAATGTTTTATTTTAATTTTTTTTATATCAAATATATCTTTACTTATAGGGTAAACAATTTTTTCCAAAATTTTACTACATAATATTGATAGTAAAGAAAATAGGTTTATTATTATTATTTAGATACTTTTAAATTACACTGCTTATTCTAACTGTAATGTTATTTGTAATATTTATTTTAATAAACTTAGACTTACATTTTAATATATTAACCCACCGATGTTCAATTAATATAAATAAAACATACATACAAGATAGACACACTTATAAAAGCTAATTTTGTATGCATTAAATAAAAATTCTTATTAGAATAGCAAATACCATATTTGACGGGTTTAATTGTTAAATGATTATTTATTATAAAGTTTTTATTCACACATACTCGGTGAGGATGAATATAATGAAAACATTGTATATTCATAAAATTATTTAAATATTTTTATATTGAGACAGTTAAATTAATTTTTTTTATCAGAAATTTGAATCAACGAAATATTTTTAGGATGCTGCCCAGTATCACCCATCATCTCTGGTTGTCCCTACATCCAATGTATGCAAATTTTAACTTTAAGCATAATAATTGCATTTTTTTATAAAAGAAGAAAAACTTAAAATGTCAAGATAACCTTTTTTTTTTTTTTTTCTAATTCACCCTTCTTCCACTTGCAAATTGGTTAATAATTATAGTACATTATTATAATTTGCATACTTTAAAAAGAAAATGCATTAGTAAGGTATTTTATTAATTTTCATAATAAATTATAATGTTTGATGGGAGATACTTTGATCTTAGTGCAGATGGTTAGACTGAAAATATGCCACATTTATTATCACCACTTATTTATAGATAGATAGTACTTCCATACATAACAATGTCTTATTCTATTGATTACCAAATTTAAAAAATTTAATAGTGGGGTATTCAAATTCTAAAGAGTTGAATTAAATTTTTAAGTATCTTATAATTTTGATATTTTTAATTAAAAAATATTTTATTGAGTAGTCAAAATATTTTATATTTTTGTTTAAATGTTATGTTGCCTGATTTTTTTTATTAATGGAATAATATATTATTATTTTTGTATTTTTATCCATTCATTGATCAATTTGTTTTCTTTTTTTCAACTTTTTTTAATCCGCTCTTGAAAAGGAAAGAAACAAATTAACTGCATGAATTAAAAAATATTGGAAAGAAAAAGCGTAAATTGTTCGAAAAATTAGACCCAAAAATTAACAGTCATCTTATGATTCGTTGAAACAAAATTAAACGATAAAGTATTTATAAAAAATAAAAAATATATTTTAAGCACTCAATATAACACAAATTTTAATAGAAACGTAATAGAAAATATTTAAATTTATAAAATAATTAAAATTTAATTAAGTCAATTTTAAATACGTTAAAAAAATATAACTACACTAAATATCCAAATTAATCTATGAGAAATTCTTTAACTAATTTAATTATAAAAAGTAATAATGTGGGATCGTCAAATAAAATTATAAAAAATGTGGGTTGCGATTTTTTCATATGTACTAATTGTTCATCTTATTGGATAAATAGATTTAATTTAAATAAAATCTAAATATAATTGAAATTTTATCTTATTACGTGTTAGTAGTAATAACACTAAATTAAAATTAATGTAATTATATTTCACTTTATATTTTCAACCTTTTTTATTTCCTGAATGAATTGAGTTTTCATTTAAACAAATTGCACTTTTTTCTGGCAAATGAATTTTAATTAAAATAAAATTTAATTAAGATAATTTTAATATGTATCTCTTCTTTTTTTTTCTTAGAAAATAAAAAAAAAAAATAGAATCACAAACTCAATCATCGTAACAACCAAGTTTATATATAAAGTAAAATCTATTATCCTAAACTACAATCTTACAAATTACGATTTCAAAATTTCTTCTCGATCTTATCTATACTATCAATTTTTTAAATAACTTGTTACTGTTTAACTTTTTATATTATAAAAAGTTATAGGAAGTAATTTATGTGATTCTTAAAAAAAGTATATGATGATTTCACGTTATTCTTTTAATGTTAATATCTTATAAAAAATTTAAAGTATGTTTATTCTTTTACATATATTCACAATTTAGTCTTTCCATATATCAACTAAATTGTATTTTTATGACAACATGCACAAACTAAATTGTATTTTAATAATAACATGCATAAACTTATATAAAATGAAATACCTTTTAAAGTTGATTATATATTTAGATTATATTTGTACAAACTTTTTCTTAAGCATCTTTAATAAAAAAATAATATTTCATGAGTATAATATTCTAGAAAATATAACTCCTACATCTACTACATATCCCTCACATACATTTCTATAGAGTAAATAAACTAAGTCTTTCAATATATAGCAATCACACATCCCCTTAAAGCATAAAGAGGTAGTGTTTTTTTATAATTCCTGGAACTCCATGTAGTTTTTTTATATAATTGTTCGTTAAATCAATATATGTACATTTGATCAAATTCATATATTTTTGTCATTTTTTTTCCATTTTGTTGAAGGGATTGTATACTCATTGTTTGCAAAAGAGAATTTGTCCCATTAATTTAGTATTGAAAGAAAGAAAATCAATTTGTGATTGTATGTGTAACCTAATAAAATAGTAGCTAGAAAATAAAATGCTTGTAATAATAAGTGAAATTTATTTATTTTGTTTAGTATTTTTCATTCAGTGATGTATTGTCTAAACACTACAAGGAAAAGTTAAATTATTGATAAAATTTTATCAACGGATTTTATCTGTCGTTAAAATATCACTATCAACGATTTTATCGACGGATATCATTTGTCGCTAAATTTATCGACAAATTTACTACAGATTCAGAAATTCATCGAAAATCTGTCAGTAATTACCGACGAACTCAAAAATCCATTAATAAATTTACATACAATCAATTTACCGACAGATTTTAAATATTTTCAATAAATTTATCTCGTTCATAATTTTTATTTTTCTTGTAATGAAACATTATTATTATGCGTGACACTTCTATATTTCAGTAGTATAGTGTTAGGACACATGTTTTTTTATTGTGAATAAAAAAGAAATCTTCAAATATTTTATTTCAGTTATATATCCAAAAGTTCAAATTTTGAAACTATTAAGTTAGAATAATTTCCTACTAGCAGATCCATTCCTTCAGTAGGAGATCCATTCCTTCAATAGTATGAAACATTTTTTAGAATGTTACTTCTATTTAATAGTATTTTAAACACACTCTTCATTATTGATTAAATTTTAATATAAATAAAAAAATAGCTTCTATTTTTTTTATCAGAATTAGCTTCTAGTTAACAAGCTTCAATCATAATTTTATTAAATCATAATTTTATAATTTTTAATGAATTTTAAATAATGGCCTACAAAGTTGAAGTCACGTGTCTTCCTCTTTGATTATATTTGGTAATAAGAAATCTATGGCAAACATATAAAATATTAAAAAAATCCAATTTGAATTTTGAAGTCAATAGACAATTTAGGGTTTCAATCCCATACGTCTGAGCGAAATTGTCCTATAGCACGTGAGTTGATAACCCACACTATTCTATTGAGAACGACGTGTGAGAAATTTGAAGCAGATTATTAAATATTTAATATTTTGGATTCTTATTAAGATTGTTAAAGGTTAAAACGAATCTTTAATTTTGATCGTGTTTATAGAATTTTGGTTTAGGTTAACATGAAATTTATAATAATTTGTGTATTTAAATTAAATTTTTATATTGAAAATTTTAATATATTTTTCTACCTCCACATACTTCTAATTAAAGTTAATTTCTTCTTACATATCAAATTTATAAGACTCGAATTTTTATCCTCTTATTTACAAAGCTATTTAGTATCATTGAACTTAACTTTTTGCGAGTTCTAAGGTAATATTTTAATTGTTTCTCTTTACTAAAAATTAAATTAACTAATATAAATAATTTTTTATACGAAATTGATTACATTAAATAACAGTTTATAATTAATTAATTGTTGATGTAAAAAATACTTTGCATTACAAAAAGATGCTCCAACCTTTCCACAACTTACTGAAATAAATAAATAAATAAATATATATATATATATATATATATATATATTATTCTTTTACTTAAACCAAACACATCTTAAATATAAACTAATTGTTAGAAAATCTGAGAAAGAAATATCATAGAGACAAATAAGAATGAAAAATAAGTCAAATAACACAAGGGAATAACACTACCTTCAACTCAAAATCTTAAAGCATGACACGCTTGTCTAGAACTTCCGCTAAGAAGACTTTCGATACACAAGGGTCAAACTGAACCCATTCAGCCCGCGGCAAAGAAGGGAATAATACTACCTTCAACTGAAAATTTTGAGACATTAGATTTGTGAGTATTTTTTATTATATGTTGTTCAACTTTCTCATTCTTATTTAGAATTTAAACTCACACTTAGACACCTAACCCTAATCATAATTTATAAATAAATAAAACTAGTAAAATATTGTTTAATTTTGGTAATATCATATTTTGAATTACATAGTTTCTCGTGCAAAAGATAACATATCGTAACTTACTTAGGCTATAAGTCGCAAAATAATAGCTTTGAATAAATAAAATCGAGTTATGCTAATTTGTAAAAATATATAATTTAAAAAAACGAAAAGAAATTCATATATTTTAATGGATAAATATATAATTAGTCTAACGAAAATGTTAATTATTGTTTTCTCCAAAAGTTTTTTGTACATATAACTTGTTAGGAAATTGCCAGCTTACACCAATAAAAATTCTGCTCGAAATTTCTCGCTAATAATATAATAAATACATTGTTTTGGCAAACTAATTGGTATATAAAAAATTAAAATTTAACTAACACATTTGAAATCTTTTAAAAAGTTGAAAAACTTATATATTCATATTATATTAATTGAATATATTTAAATTTCATTTGAATAGCTAGATTATTTAACAATGACCATGATCAAATGTGTGTTAGCTAATTGTACATTTGTTTATTAATAATAAATAATATATTAAGTTAGAAGCAAAAAGGATGCTTTAACCCTATAAAAATACATAATTATCTATGCTCTCAATTATTAAACCGAAACTTCCAAACAACATTTATGCGTTGTCCCTACTTAAAGCTGATCGTACATTTAATTAACAGTTTTTCATACATATAATTATTTAATTAACTTTATATGATGTTTCACTGATCGACCCATCACATTGTCTTCTGGTTTAAAATAATCTATAATCCAATCACGACTTCAAAATATGATAACTGGGGTCGTGTTTTCACAAGATTATCCATAAGTTTCTTTATATGAACTAAATAAAATTGAAATTAATCAATTTAAAAAATTATTCAAGAATTATTATAAATTAACTTATATATAAACTAATTTTGATTTATATTTTTTTCTCTCCTAAAAAGACTTATGAAAAAATTTATTAGTTTATATATATTAAGAAATTACATTATAACTAACATTAGGTAATTTACATTATACTGAGGGTGAAGTTCACGTACAAGTAATTATTAATCGTAATAATATTTCGTCTATGGCAACAAAGAAATCTAACAAAAACATAATTATATTTAACGAAGTTTATAAAGCCATAGATTAACAACATCATTATATCCATTATAAATTTGTTCAATTTTGTAGTAATTATGTATAAAATTGATATATTCTTTTATTAATTAACACTTTTTATACTTTACATATAAGTGTGCTAGATTATACTTAAAATTAATTATTTATTTTGGAGTTTGATATTTTTATTAAGGTAAATCGAAAATTAAAGTAGGAAAATGTATTAAAATTATTTTAGTTTCAACTTCTAAGAAATGGAAAAATATGTTCGAAAACAGAGTATCGCAAATCTGTTTTAAAAATAAAAAACGATTTTGTGAACCCTAACGGCCCAAAGACGTGGAGATTTTTCCGGCAGCTGCAATATCTAGAAGCATTCAACGTGGGGGTTCATGAACGTTGGGAACAAATTTATGAACGTTGGAGTTGTTATTGGCGTGGAAGGTGGAGACCGTTCTCCCATTATTCCTTCACAGCCCAAACCTCTCACTTTTCCTCCTCTATAAATATAGGCCCCCTTACTCCGAAAATACACAACATTAAGAGTTCTTCTAATTCTCTTTTTCTCTTCTTCATATTCTTTCTTCTCTCTCTTTATTCTTTCTTTAGATATCTTGGGTATTTTTGCTCTAAAGAGCAAACTTGCTAGTTCTGAGATCCTCAGTTTTCAATTGAGAAGTTCCTGTTGTATCCTGGGGGACTTGCGCATTTATTGCGGATAAGTCCTTAAGGACAGTGATATTTTATCACGCCTCCAGAAGTTAGTTTATTAATTTTTCAGCCGTCTTTAAAACAATCTTAAGGACTTATGGCTGACGGTGTGGAGCTCAACAACACTGTGTCGGAGATGTCAAATGGTGCTTCCGGAAGGTCAACCATCTTTGCGAAGCCGTTTCCGGATGTTGCGAAGATTGAAGTCTTCTCGGGTCAAAACTTCTGACGCTGGCAGGAACGCGTGTCTACCCTGTTAGACATGTATGGAGTTGCTTATGCACTTACGACGTCCAAACCGAACACCAGTTCGTCTGCGAAACAAATTGAAGATTGGATTCACGCAAATAAGGTATGTCGTCACACCATGCTCAGTGCGTTATCTAACGATCTGTTCGATGTGTATTGCTCCTACAAGGAAGCAAAGGAAATTTGGGATTCTCTTATTCTCAAATACACTGCCGAA
>Ga0099825_1009529_pt1 | contig 11040 bp, 3 predicted proteins | sample SiratroredBW_FD_76838 | JGI IMG/M metagenome (GOLD analysis project Ga0099825, IMG submission 76838) | Root nodule microbial communities of legume samples collected from California, USA - Siratro red BW | ecosystem: Host-associated > Plants > Roots > Nodule | place: USA: California | collected...
CGAAGAACCTCTACATCATCTCCGTGAAAGGGATCAAAGGTCGTTTGAATCGTCTTCCTTCGGCCTGCGTTGGCGACATGGTCATGGCCACCGTGAAGAAGGGGAAGCCCGATCTCAGGAAGAAGGTGTTGCCAGCTGTCATCGTTCGTCAGCGCAAGCCCTGGCGCCGAAAGGACGGTGTTTACATGTACTTTGAAGGTACCTTCATTCCTACTGTTCTCCTCCCTATTGCACTTCATTTCGTTTGTTTTTTCATAGTTCTGTTTTGTTACGTGTTGCTTCTGCATTTATATTACGCTGAGTGCCCCTTTCTTCGATTTGGCTTTCTCACTGCGAAGCATATAGCTGTGAAATTGCCAGTTTTAAACAGCATGATGTGTTCTTTTTCTTTGCATTGTGTTACCTGTCTGCTGGTAAATCCCTTCATTCAACCATATATTTCTTTGACTTGAGGGGTAATTAATTCTTAGATATACCGAATTTTTTGTATATACCTATTGTTGTGGATTTCCCCTTGCAATGACTTTTTAGTTTAAGTTTCAAGATTTATTAGAAAGTTATTGCTCAGATTTTTTTTTGTTTTAATTGGGTCATCCGTGCTTATGTTTTTTCATGTTGTGTTTCTGCAGATAATGCCGGTGTTATTGTCAATCCCAAGGGAGAAATGAAAGGTAATATTAGCTTCGTTTTCTGTTATGTTTGCATGATAACAAAATGCACTGCATGTTTAGGCTGTTATGAGCATGCCGCCACTGATATTTTTAGGTCTAAAAAGTTATAAAGCTGTAGATGATATTTGCCTCCATTTTTGCTTTTGGCCTTAGTAGCTGCTTGTACTTGTAGTAAATTTGGTTTCACTTTTGAAATTTTAGGTTCTGCTATCACTGGTCCAATAGGAAAGGAGTGTGCTGATCTGTGGCCAAGGATTGCTAGCGCTGCAAATGCTATCGTTTGAGTGGGAATTACTGTTTTGTTTTCTCCTTGTAGAACTTAAATTTGCCTCAGATTTTGTTTTAGCTTGAAATTGGATTCCAAGTGATACAGTTTTTTTATCTTTTCGTAACTTGTCAGGAAGAAACCTTTTGGAAGAGACGAGATTAATCGGTAGCTGAAAATTTTGTTATTGTTTCTTGACCCACTTTTAATGTGTTTTATCTGTTGTTTGACCTATTGTTATGGCTTCTATATATCATTGTTTTGATTTAGTGTTAGTTACAGAACGAAAGATGATTGATATTAGTTCAAAATTTGATACGATGTAAGACACATTGAGAAAGAAATTTGTCGTGTCAATTCTAACTCGTACAAATGAAGGTGGGTGTGAAATGGCAGTTCTAATTTGAATAATGTAGTTATTTTGTATAGATGAAAGAGTGAGAATGGTAGTTGAGGACGATTGAGATAGGATAAATACATGCGTAATTAGACAAATATTTTAGATTCAAAAGAAAGCAAATTTGAGGTATTTTGAAGTAATTGTTGAAACTAGGTTTCAGTCATGTTTTCTAATTTATAATATAGGATTAAATAGGTTGCAGAGATGGATTGTAATTGGGGATGTGAAGGTTGGGTGTAAATAAGTTGGGTGAAGTAAAGATTTTGTTTAATAGGTTAAGTCTGCCAATGTATTTTGTTTTCTAATTTGATCTTGTACATAGCTCTTTTTAAGTGTTTTAAATCTTTTTTAAAGATTGGAATTTTGTGGGAAATAGGTATGTTGTCTCTTTTAGTGGATATTTGAAATATTTTTACCTTTTCCTTTTTGATTCCTTAATCTAATTTTTATCATAATAATTAACATGTTTTCTATTATATATAATAAGGTAATATCAGTATAATTATTTGAATCAAACTGATGTTCTTTTTTAAACGTTCTTGATGTTGTCGTATGTTTTAACGGAGACTTCAATAGTAGAAGTGTTTAGAAACCTCAAACTCGTTTAAGTATTATATTTATTTTTAAAATGCGAGTCAGTAATATTCATCAATATTAACAATGAATAATGGCATAATCGTTTCATTCCTTTTTTTTTTTTTAAACAAAATGAGAAATTTAATAAAATCCCTTTTACCATTCAAAATACTATTTTAGATATTTTTCGCTTTGATTCATGTTTTATAATTCTTATCTCGGTCTTTTTATGTTTTAAACATTACTCAATATGATGCTTTAGTTAATTTTATACAAACTGCGTTAATATTTTTAATGAGAATTAATTTCGTTCTACAGTTGTTAAAAATTGGTACAACGTATAAAACTAACTTTATACTTACATTATCGACCCCTACGAGATAGAAAGTTAATACATGAACAATTTGAATATGTGTGGTCATCTTGAACCTTTGGGTAGTAAGTAAATTTTTTCTTACAAGAAAGCGGGTAAGCAATAGACAAAGGTGCAATGGAATGAAGCAATTGAATGAATGGCCATAATCAATGACTCTTATTTATCATTTTCCCTTTTTCTTTCTTCTCTCTTCTTCCTTTTCTCCTTCTCCTTATGTAAAAAATAACAGAAGGACCACTTTGAATTTTAAAACATAACAGGATTTGCTTAAAACATAAGAACGAAAATGCTATTTTTTAGTGTATATTATATTTCACTTCTCACGTTTTAATTGGAAAACAATCCCATTGAACTTTATTATGGGTATTTCAGTTTATGAAAAGTGCATGATAAATACCTATTTTATATAACTGAATTGTATTATAAATAATACTTTTGAATATATAAACTATATTATAGTTAAAAGTTATAATAAATAAACATATTTAAAATTATGAATTATATTTTTGACGCATGGTAAAAAATTTATGTTATTATATGAATTTATGTTTGACTATTAATTTTATTTTAAAAAATTAAAATTATTGCTAAAATAAAAACGAAACGAATACATTGAGAGAGACTAACAACTAGCTATTTTAATAATTACATAATTTAATGTTTATAAATAGAGTACTAAATAACTTTTATATATGTGATGGATTTTAAAATAATTTTTTTGGATTAAGTAGATTGGTTTTGGACTTTTTTTTACTAAAATCTGTAACTTTTTAAAATGATATTTGTTTAAAAGTAAACTATATTTTATTTATTTAATAAAATGATAGAATAAATTGGATAATTATATAATAATAATAATTATTTTATTATCATTAATATTATTTAATAATCTAGATCAAGTTTTGTTAAATCTCATTCAACCTAGTGTCACCTAACTTATAAAAGACTGAATTAAGTTGGATTTGATCTATGAAAAAAGAAAATCCAATTAGATTGAATTATTGGATAATTGGACTCAATGAACCCCTAATAATACTTTAAATTTGTAATAGTATAGTTTAATTTTATTTTTACTAATCTCTTTTAATACATTAATTATTTAAAGATAATTTTAAAAATATAATAATTACAAACAAATATAATATTGTTAACTAATTCTTTTAATAAATATGAATTAATTACTAGTCTCTTATATTCAAGAATGAGAGAGTGCATAAATATCATTTGACATTTTTTCATATTTCTCTTGCTTCTATCTTTTATGTTAAATAGTGTGAATCTATCATTTTCTTCTCCATGTGCCAATTTGAGTTTGCTGCTACTTTTCTTTTGGTTGGGCCTATCAAAACCAAGAAAGAAAAACTACATCCTTTCATTTGTTGCCTCCTTTACACTTCACAACCTCACGGAATTTGTGGCCTCCATTAAACTTCGATCTCATCCAAATTTCTGAACCCAAAATATGTATAAAAAATGAGAATAAAAATACTATTTTTCTTTATCTCATATAGAATAATAGACCCTTTATCACATTTGTTTCATCCAAAAATAGGAATCTGCTTAATACAACTGTGTCTACTTATAACTAAAAACAAAGTATACAAGTGAAATGTATATATAGATTCCGTAGAGTTGAATCAGACTTAATTTCAAATTGTAAGGTAACATTTCCATTTTAGTTAAAGAATTTCCTAGAATTGTGAAACCGTGACATGTGAAAACTGTCATTGGTTCTGCTTTGGAAGAATATTGGCATTAAGAGGACCTAGGCCATGCATTAGTTTTCTTTAGCATCAATTAGGCCATTTTACACCCTTACCATATTATCTGCCAAGAAGATGGATTTGATTGAATGAATGTTAAGTTTTAATTATTATCTCTAATTCATTTGAAGTGCCTATTGTTAAGGTTTGTTTGAGCATATAATGTGATAGATTTTTTCTTCAATTCCATTTCACATCAACATGTTGGTGAGTTTTACTTCAACAAGAGGCAAGGTAAAACAAATCGTTTAGTTAGTAATTTGTAGCACTCTCCATCAATCCCAATCTGATTGCATTGCTTAACTAAGATTCTAACAGACTCCTTTCATTTTGTACCTATCAGTAAGTTATATCTGCCATAACTACTTTTGATTCTGAAATTCTACATCACTGATATAACAAATGAAAGGAAAAATTACAAGGGATGATATGTTATAGTTTATGAATATAGGAAGGAAATTTGACAAGCAGAAAGAACTTTGGAGTAACCTTATCACATGTATGCTTGTGACTAACATTAACATGGTAGTCTGAATACGAATTGTATGTGGAACTTTGACGAATTATCCACATGAATGTCATTATTCTCTGCTTTCAAACTTTCACTTTGATAAAGGTCTGAATTCTAAAAGCTAAAGTAGGATTGAATTTCTGAATAAAAAATGGATGAGGATAAGGACGTAGGAATATCTTTTCTATGCTTTACTTTGGCGAGACACGAACATCTTTTAACGTAAATTACATTCAAGTTTTCCTTATTATACCTTTTGATGCGTGTAAGCATGTCAGCATGGTATGATCTGTACCTCAAATGTGACTTGGAATTCATTCGGGAGTGTTTTATTTGCGGTGTGGACGTGTGATGATGCATGCTTTTTGAAGAAAGAAGAAAAGGGTAGTGAAATTCTGATCTGGTTACGTAGGAATTGCGTGTAGCTTTGTGTGAGAACCGACCTGATTCTAGTACACCCTCGTAGAACCATCCTAGGAAACTTTGCCAAATCCTAGAGTAAAACACAAGATAATCACAATAAGATTGTTCTTCAAAAGGTGCTTTGGAGCCTTGAACACACCCCATTGATGTTACATCACTAATAGGGGACACCCTTTAATCCATAAACGATGCTGGGACCATTGTGACTGTGGAAAGGTAGAAAAGTAAACTTTGATGACTGTTCATGATAATGTTTTCCATCCACCACACATCACAAAGTGCCACTTCCTCATTGCCTTATGGACACTTAAAAAGCCTCTCACCTATCATGCTTCCTCCTCCCACACTACCATCCTTCCATTCTCTCTTGAATTCTCACTTCACACAATGAAAGTCTCAAGGGTGTATAGCTTTCAAAGGGATCAGTTCATCAAGTTTCATAGGAAAACAAGAGTGACCTCTTCAGTTACACTTGGTAATGTCCAAAGAAGGGCACCACTTGGGTGTTTCCCTCCATCATGCATTTTGAGGCAAGTTCTTTACAAGTTGAAGAATCGGTTGAAGCAAGCTTTGGTTTGGAAAAGGACCAGTCCACAGTATACCTATGATTTTCGCAGCTATTCTCTCAACTTTGATGATGGCCTTTCAAATGAACATATGCCACCTCGTTTTTGTTGATTATCATATATTTTCTCTTCTCTGAGTAATGAATAAATTGATCTGTAACAGTTTGTTGTTGTTCTATATATATATATAGATAAAATACTCCTCAAATTGCATAATTGTAAATTGACTCTTCAGATATTTGTAATCCAAATCCAATCTTTATTTTTCTTTAGTCATGGTTGAAACTTGGAATAACCATTGTATCATCATCTTCATTCAGTCTCTTGCATTGTAAAGTTATGTAACTATTCTCAATAGATTATATAAATTGACAAGCTTTTTTGGCTAGTTATTTATTACCTTCCAAATGATCATTTGGATGAGCTACAGTGCTGCATATTCTTGTTTCTGACATGACTCATATTCTTGTTATGAACTTTTTTTAATTTCATTTTCATATATGGATGTGGAAATTAGTAACACAAAGAGGAAAATATCCAAAATCATCAACAGTTCAATACTTCAGTTTTTTTTTTTTTCTATACAAAATAACTTTAAAGAGTGATCAGAGCTTCATAGATTTGTGATCGGATGATACAAGGAAATATGATCTTAACATCTTTTTCACACTGAATTTGGATGGTTAAAATAAATTGTCAGTGGGGTACAGAAAACTTCACCAACCTGTTAAACTATTTGCATCTTAGAGTGTAAGTAATTGAGGATCAAATCAACTATGCATAAACAATTACTAAAATTCATGCTTTTTGCAACGATTTGTTTGTTCTTGTGTGAGACCACAATCTGTGCCACTGATGACGGCCATAAATTCTTATTAGATTGAACAAACCACCATTTTAATTTGTTATATAGTTTATAGTATTGTTATATTGGGTTTTAAATTTAATTTTTAAAAGTGTAATTCATCACTTACGTTAATTCAAATAAAAAACAATTACTGTGATTCAAATGATGAGCAAGTACATTATTATAGTTATTGGTGTCTGATAACTCATTTCATGAAGAAACAGTACATTGAATTATTAAATGTCATTTAGAGTTTTCAATTTCAGGGTGTGAAGGTCAAATTCACACATTCTCACTGTACAAATGGCTGTCATTTAATTATCCCATTATTCATCTGAAGCTTTCCAATGGCGTAGGGATCACTGTTGTTGAACTACACAAAATTTGTAATGTCTTGGGTGAGTTTTTATTTTATATTTTCAGATGATTGAAACGATGAAACTGTGTTTTGTTCAACCATTTTTTAATTAAAATTCATGAAATGTACGAATAAATTTAGACTAATAATACACGAAAGAAAAAGAAAAAAAATGATGAAAATTAAAGCAAAAAGAATATATTAGGTACCAACCAGCATAATGTTTTGGCATGTTTCGTAATTGTGTGGACTAAATTATTTCAAAAGGACTAAAGAGGTTGAGTTTCATCAATAAAACTTTGTGGTTACGCCATTAAAAAGGAGCATCACAGTACCTATAACATGTAAAGGGTTATGTTACTGTATATGCTTATAATATAGGCAATGACTATGATCAATAATTTATGAAGGATTTATCATAAAAGAAAATTTCTGAAACATTAATACATAAAAATAATTAAATGTAAAATGATAATTAGGTGTAGCCTATTAAGGTGTTGCGGGTTAATTTGCTTCGAATTGTAATCAGAAAGTAATTCAAACGATATTAAGGTAAAAGATATTTTTTATTATTAGGTTTGGTTTTAATTTAATATAAAATTTAAATCAAACTAAAAATTCAATTTGAATTAATTTTAAGATTTTTGTTATTATAAAATTGTTAAATATTTTATAAAATATTATAAATTATCAAATAAATAAATATGGTGCAATCTTTTTAATAATATTAATTATATTTATAATTTAAAATTTTTTCTCATATCCATAAATAAATTACATAGTTTTGCTGTTAGAAACTAAAATACAAATTTATTATCATATTTTGATAATTATAAATATGTTATAAGTATAACAGACTAGAATCCTAAAACAATTTTCAATAGAGATACTTGTATATGTTTTACTAGTTGCTAATTAACTCTAAATATATATATATATATAGTATTTTATTTCAGTATAATAAGGGTTTAGTTCGATTCTTAATTTTCAATCTAAAACCTAAATCAAATTTATTGGTAGAGAAACAAAATAAAAAAGATTAAAAAATGTTTATTTTTATTCGATTATTTGACACTACACGCATGTGGAAAAAACTCAAGATTATGATTTATTTGTAGAAAAAAATTGATTTTCTTAAGATGTGGTTTGATTACCAAATTGTTGCTTTCTTTTCACTCATTATAATTGTAAATTATTATTATTATTATTTATCCTAATTATTTCTTATTTTTCACATTCCTCATATTAAATATAGTCATGTCAAACAACCAAAACATATTTAGATCAACATAAAACAATGAGAAAGTTAAAAATTATAAACTACCAATCTCCAAGTATTGTTATAACCAAAAAAATACAAATTCTCTCTCTCTCTCTCTCTCATATATATATATATATTTATTGTTTCTTCCACGTTTCCATTCTCACTATACAAACATTCTATCATTAATGTTTTATTTGGTTAAAGGAATGAATTTAAGGGAATGAAAAAAATAAATTTAAAATAAAAGTGTGTAAAAAATATGTATAGTTAGATTAAGAAAAAAATGATAAGAAGTAAAAAAAAAATTTATAAAAGTTTGTGAGTGATCTGATAGATATAATTGATAAAATAATTTTTTTAATTGATGAAATTAAATTAGGTATAATTTATAAAATAAAATTAAAGCTAAAAATAAATTATTATTGTTAATAATAATAATATTAATAATAATAATAATATTATTATTATTATTTTAATTATTATTTATGATTTATTATTCTTTTTATTTTTTAACATTAATATTATTAGCATTTTATTTTTATAATTATCTTATTTTTATTATTATTTTATAAACTTATTATTAATGTTTTTTTAATTATTATTGTTATTATTATTTTATAATTTTATTCAATTTATTTATTTATATATTTAACATAAAATATATACTGACAAAAACTTAAATTAAATTAAATTTATTAATCATTTTAAAATTATTATATTTATTGTTTTAAAATAAATATTTTAAATATATTTTATTTAATTATAATCGAATTTATTCTTTATTTTAATTATAAAATAAAACTTTCCTCGCATTTCTTTGAAGTATATAACGGAAAGTTTAAAGTAAGTATTTTTTTCGTTTTTCATGATTTTAGACTTCGTGTTTCGTACTTTCTTCCACTTTTTTCGTTGGGTAAGTTTTTATCATCGAAAACGAACAAGTCTTAAAAATGAATATAGCAAGATAGTGATTAATTATAACCTTTTAATTCCAAAATGGTTGAAGGACTAACTTATATTCTCCTACTTAATTTCAATACTTAATCAAATAACTTAATAACTTCCTTGACAAACATGACATAGTGATAGTTTCTTCTATAATGAATATTATAATTCACTTACTACAACATAATTAAATATAATAATTAACATTTTTATTACTTTTAAAAAATATAAATACACAAAGTCATTCTTGATTATTTCCTTTTAATTACTCGTTGAGACTGAGAATTTTAAATATTTTTATTGTCACTTTTAATTATAAATAAATAAAAGATGAACCTCAAGATTAACTAAAAAAAAATACAATAAATACTTCCTTAGAAGAGACATGTTGGACAGTATAAAAGATATTACAGAATTAGTCTCACACTAAAACATAAAGTCTATCATAAATAGAAGTTCCTTAACTTATTATAAAACATCTATCTATTAATATTAGCTCAATTGATAAAGTAAAATAGAATAAATTAATGAAGAAATTAATTTACAACAAAATTATCAATGAAAATAGTGATAAAAATTTTGAGACAGAAATCTGAGAACATATATTCGAATTCAATCTTTTAATTCAATGAACTCTTAGATCACAAATAAAATTATACAAGTATTGTTTCAGTTAATATAAATTCATATAAAAAATAAAAAATTAATAAATTATATAAAAAAAGTAATAATAAAAATATATAAAAATTTGGAGAAATTACACAGTACATAATTAAAAGCTCACAAAAGTATAAAAACATTGATTTTTTTTATAAATCTCATATTAAATAATACAATGTGCATATATAAATATAAAAATTAAAGAAAGTATCATTTATCTACAATTATCATTACTTTATGATCATAATATTTATTAGTTTAGAAATTAAATATCGAAAAATTCATTTTTATCAATAAATCACTCAAATATAACATCAAATTTATTTAAAAATAAAATCAAGATCATAAAATTAAGTAATTCAAATATAAGCCATAACTGATCATAATGTTATAAACATAATTATCTAATATCATAATTTTAAAAGTATAAAATAATTATTTATATAATTAAGTTATAATATAACATAACAAAAAGATAATATAACAATATATATGTGGGACGAAACATTTTTCATACTATGATGGCTGTGTATGGTAAAAAATTAGATATAAAAAAGTATCTTGAAGTTGAAAAATGAATTGAAAAAAATTAAACTAAAATCTTTTGGTAAAAGTAATTGTCAACTAGTTAAAAGTTTTAAATGGTAAATAACGATCTAATTGATATTAAATCAAAATTTAATATTAGGTAATGAGATATTTTATTAATTATTAATTTTTACTCTTTAATTCAATTTAATTTTTATGTAAATTAAATTTCAGGTAATATTTGTGTACAAAATTATTCTTCGTTATAATTTAAAATATTAATAATATTTTAATAAAAAATGTTTTATTAAAAATAAAAAATAAAAATGGAATAATTAAAACAAAAAAATGATATAAATCAATAATTCAAAAAATAGTAAAACAATAATAAAAAATAGTAGTCATAAAAAATGGACATCAAAGTTTTCTATTATTATTTTTAAGAGTAAAGTTGATAAAATATAAAGTTTATTTGGATAAATGATTGTGAAACAGTGATATAATATCAAGAGAAAAAAATTAAAAGAACTATTTTCCCAAGATGAAACAGTTTTATCACAGTTTCATCCCTAAATAAATGAATTGTTTTGTCAAAACACTATATCTATATCTATTTTTATAAAATTTCTAGATAAATACGCACCTATTGAATATTTTTGTTGATACCACATTTTTTGTGATCTAATACTTTTCGTTAAAGACTAAATAGCTGATTTTCATCAAACCCTATTTTATATATTGTAATGATATTTATTTTAAAAAAGTATTGATCCATAGTGTGGTTGGTTATTATCGTAATACTGTTATTTACTTTTATATATATATATATATATATATATATATATATATATATATATATATATATATTTTTTATATTATATATATAA
>Ga0099825_1009530_pt1 | contig 11039 bp, 3 predicted proteins | sample SiratroredBW_FD_76838 | JGI IMG/M metagenome (GOLD analysis project Ga0099825, IMG submission 76838) | Root nodule microbial communities of legume samples collected from California, USA - Siratro red BW | ecosystem: Host-associated > Plants > Roots > Nodule | place: USA: California | collected...
AAAAAAAAAAAAAAAAAAAAAAAAATAAAAAAAAAAAATAAAAAAAAAAAAAAAAATAAAAAAATAAAATAAATACTTTGAATCATATAATAAATTTTTTTTTTTTTTTTTAGTTTTAACTTTTCTTGAAATTTTGTTGATCTTACAATTTATTTCTTCTATGTTTTGTTAAATAAATGACATTGCTTATAGGAAGAATCATTAACTGGAACGCGAAAAAGATTTAAAAGCAAGTTATCCACCCTTAATCAACTCTATTAGGCAATTTCATCTAAGAGAAATACCAAACATAGTACTAGGAAGGAATCAACTACAATGTTTGCTAAATAAAGCAATATAAGCACACAGAAAACATAATTGATAACACTTTCTTAGTAAAAAATATACCATGGCAGTGTTTTCTTGTGATCATTTGAAATCTCAAATAAATCTTTATCAAACGTTATCTGTTACTACAACGCTTAATTGCATAGATAAATATTATTTTGGTTGGTACTTATATAAAAGTTAGTTATTTTGCATTCTATGAAAAATAAAAATTATTTTTTATAGTCTTTATAAATGAACAAACTATAATTTTGATGATTTTTTTTAATTTTAATTTATCCTGAATTTAAAATTAATATTTTTTATCCTTAAAAAATATTTAAAGATAAATAAAAGCATTTATTTCAAATATCTAAAAATTTATTTTTAAAGTATCAACATGTATTCTAGTGGTTTCTACTTAACATTTCATTAATCTAAGCAACTAATAAAGGTCTCATAATAGAAACATTAAAAACAAAATTTCAAGCTTTTAAGGATGAAATTTAAAAAAATGTTATACAGACTAAATTAAAATTAAATAATTTTGTAAAGAGTAAAATATATTTGATAAAATAAAAAAAATTATTAGTGAATATAGCATTTAAAGTGTAGACTTGATCATTGAAAGTGATATTGTGGTTGTGATTTTGGTTTCCTCTGAAATTGGAATTCTTGAGAATGAGAATATGAGAATGACATCCCTCTGGCTCAACCCTCCCCAAGAAGAGCCCAATTCAGCTAAAGTATGGAATTTGTCTTTCCAAAGGTGCTTCCAGCTGCGACATTAATGGGTCCAATGTTAATTCTACTTAAAAAGTTAGTCCCTACCATTGGGGAATAGATTCTTGCAAACTCATTAACAATTCCCTTTGCTCGATTCCTTTTTCTTATAACCAATTGTGTCAAAAGGATTATTGATTGCAGAGTTTGGGTTTTATGCTTCTTAGGTGGCCACTATTTATGGCCTTAGTTAAGTATATTTTTCTCCCGTATCACAGGGTTTTTTAGACTAATCTTTTGGTAATGTGATTATAACTACTTCAACAAGTTATTATATTTTGTCAGAATTAGGTTCTCTGTTACATTAATTACTTATACGCCAAGAAAGTTGTTTAATCACAATGCCAACACATCAATTTTTTAGTTGTGTATATTTTGAGTGAATGCCTTTAAAATGTAACAAGTAAAGGTGACACGATGAAAAAAAAAAAATTCTTCAATCATGTATGATTGTTGAGACCTTTGATTTAACTCATGTTTAAAATGACTTAGCCTATTTAACAAAGAATAGGTACAAAATTTTCAAAAAACTTTTTGGTTGAGTAAGTTATGTATTGAGCTTTTAAGGTCTACTAAACTCTTTAGACTAATTTGTTAGGTGTCTAACGTGAATAATAGATCCTTGGTTATACTGAACTTGCTAATGCATGTACTTGTCACAATTATTTCACAAAACAGTCTTGAAGTGAGGTCAACAATTTAAATAAATCAAAAGAAAATTATACAGGAATAGCTACAAATATAGCTGGATGAGTTCATCACTAACAACTGATGGAGTAAGAACACCTAAATCAGTGAAAAGCAGAGTGAGATACTGAGGAGGAGTATAATCCCGGGCAGAACATTCAACCTCGACCTTGGATGGAACAGGCACACCAAAATCAACAGGGCGTAAGGCAGGGGCCAAATCCTTTTGGTCCAGAGGGTAAAATCGAGCAAACTGTCAATTACATGCAGGATATGTAGAAGGTCAATTACTAATCGAGTTTCATTTTGATACATGGTAAATGTAAATATTTTATTCTGGCAATCAACGAGACAATTTTATATACGAATTTTAAAGTAACTCTTACCAAACTTAACAATCTTCATTGTGCATAGATGGCAACCATTATTGGGTGACTGTTATGAATTTCACTTTGAGTACATAAGAAGCATAATGTTGAATTAAGTCTAAGAGGTTCTCCTACGCAATCAACTGTTTTTTTAGGTAAGACTGTCTTCTTATAATTAAGTTAAAAGAATTGGTGTTATTATCACTGGAACAGTAGTGTGAAGCAGCAGATTTTGGTTCCAAAACGAGGTAGTGATGCTATAAGTCTCAAGTTGAATAAAACAAGAAGCGTAATGAAATACTCAAGCCATGACTCATAAGACTCTTAATTAATGGACTAATATTAATAAAAATTACCTTGTTAAACAGTGTATTCTAATGAAATTCTTACTGATGAATAACAACTATGCAGAAAGATGGAAGCAAACATACCTTGTAGCTTTCAGCAGCCACATAAACTGGCTTGTTCATACTCTTAGCGACCATTGCAATCTGGTAAGTCCCCATCATGTTGATTATACCACCACTTTCAACAACTCCATCCGCCCCAACAAACACCATGTCAACCTCATCCATAGTATAGGCCACTGCAGAGTCTATAACAAGCTTCACAGGCACATCAAGCTTCGTCAGCTCATTGGACAACCGCAATCCCGTTCTATCCGGTCTCCCCTCTAAAAATTAAGATCGATCCATCAATTCCATCCTTAAAATATTACCCTCTTCCCTAATTACTCATTACAAAACTATTTAGCCAATTCGGGAAATAAGATAGTAAGTTCAAATATAAAATATTTGAACTTTACATTGCTGGAAAAATCATGAGAAAAAACATTGAGAAAATCTCATAACATGAGCCAGACCACACAAGTGATTGTTTAGGGTTTAGGACAAATTCACCAAATGTCTTTGACTTTTCTCAATTTTTTTCATTTTTACTCAATTTAATTCAATATAGCATTTAAACTCACCTTCAACTAGAAACCAATCTTAAGACACTGGGTCTCTACATTTTTTTAATTTTTTCATTTCTACTCAATTTGACGTAGGAATTAGACTCCGGATTTAGACTCAGATACCAATTTAGAGATTAAAGTGGTTAATATTTTTTCAATACTTTAGCCATCACTTGAAAAAAATGATTGCTTCAGAGAGAGCAGAACCTGTGCAAAAGACTCTAAAGAGCTTGTTATTCTGTGCGGCGAGTTTGAGAATCTGAAGTACGACTCTGGAGAAACCGTGAACAAGAATCGTGCAACCGTCAAATATGAAATCCTGGCTCAGCATTGCTATGATTTCGCGAGCCTGAAAAAGGAATCGAATGAGATAGTGATTACGCGAGTGATACAAAGGGGCTTAGTGAGCGAGTGAGTGACCTTGAAGGAGATCTCGCCGAACTTATCGGCGCGTTCCAGCAAACGAGACTTTGCGGAATTGAAGTCTTCGTATTCGAGAGCGGAGGTCCTCGTCACGTATCGCATGAAGAGATCGCAGGCAGCGGTTAAGGAGATTGAGGTTGTATCCCAACACTGTGTGAAGCGTAACACCGTATCAGAATCCGTTAATACTAATTATAAAAATAATAATAATAATAATCGGAAAATGAATTTGAAGGAGAAAGAGAATGTGAGGGTGGTTACTTTGAGGGAATCGGAGGCGGTTTTAAGTTGGATTTCGAGCTGCATCATGGTGGTGGCCTCGCTGGAGCGGATGACGGCGGCCAGGGCGCGAATGGCGGCGACGGCCTCGGCCAAATCGGGGTGTTTGCGCCAGGTGTTGAACTCGTGGATGACGGAGAAGCGTTTGTCGGCGTCATTGTGGGGAGGAGGAAGAGCAGGAGAAGGGGGGCGTTGGACGGTGGCGGACTGCGCCTGAACGAGCCACTCGGTGCTGACTACGCCGAACTGCACCGCTCGGTTCTCGTAGTACGCCGATGTCTTCCGATTCTCCATTCAGTTCCTCCTCTCTTTCTTCATTCTCCTCTCCCCACTTCTCTAAATCACCATTTTTCTTTCCCTTTTCTTATTATTTTTCCACTTTACAAATTATTTTTCTTTTATTATTTTTGCACTTTACAAATTATTTTTAATAAATCCTTCCAGTGGAATAATTGTATATTGGAAAGATATGGCGTAAAACTGGAGGAAAAGCGTTAGGAATATTTCTTAGTAATGAAATATGGTTGAAATGCATAATCTCATCTTCATCTTAAAATTTTAAAATAATAAATTTATGATTTTCTATATATTATTCAATTTTTTATTTTTTTACATACTCAAATTCTTAATAAGATATAAATTATCTTAGATGAAATTTTAACTTTGGGAAGGAATAATAATTATAATTGACCTTAACAATATTTTCTTAATAAATTTGAAGAAGAAATATTAACACATTCTTATAAAAAAAATTTAAAATAATTATTATAACATAAATGGTATTAAAGATTTGAAGCTTGCAAAGAAAAATTATATAACTTGGATTACATTCTTTTTTCTCAGCCTACCTTTAATAAGAAGGATTGACTAGACCTAAGAAGATTAAAGTCCTTTCATCCGAAATTATGAAGGTAATTAAGACACTTTAATATAAGGACCTTAGGCTTAAAAAAAGCTCAATCCTAAAATTATAGATAAATTTTAGAACTATAAATAAAGCACCTCCTAACGACCAAAGGTAGGTAATTCTAATATAATTTTTTTTTTTACTTTATTCGGATCATTTATTAACTTAAACGTCATAATAATTATAAAGACCGAGAACATTTAAACTAAATAAATTAGTAGACCATGGATTAAAAAGGTTAGAGATTACAAGAGTGATTTTACTCACCCAAGACCCAAAATATTTAAGTGAGTGTTCAAAATTAATCAGCAAGACACTTAATTACATGTTTTTAAATGTTATTTAAACTTTATGTTAAAATAGCATGTTTTACATGTTTTCTTCTCCCCTTCAATCATATACTTATATGAAAACCTTCCTCTACAAAGAAGCAGAACTCGTCATTCGGATTAACTTGAAATTTATGACTAAGGCTTAAATTTATTAAAAATTCATCCACTTAATTTGTTTATAAGTGTTAAATTAAAGTATAATTTAATAAATAGACATTCTTCAATTAATAAAAAAATTTGAAGTTAAATATTTTGATTTCCAAATTAAAAATTAAATGTTGAGAATTAGCTTTATACTTGTCCATATGATCAACATAAAACACATATCCAAAGCCGCTTAAATCTCAAACATAAAATCAATCCTTGTTTCACTTCTAATTCATCCGTTTGAATTTATACTTCTAGTTTTCTTCAATAGGTTAAATCCTCCAATTACTTTCTTTTGTATTCAAGTAATTGAACTTAAGTTGAATTTGTCATAGAAAAACTGTTTAAAGGAGTTAACTCAAAAGTTAAACAATGTTGATTAAGACTTAAAAATGTAAATGTGAACTTAGGTTTGATATTAGGAAAGTTTGAAGGCAATTGATGTTGAAATAAATGAAGATACAATTATGAGCTTTAATTGGCGGTTTAATAGGATGAAATAATTCATAAGAGAATATGATTATTTTTAGAGAGATCTTACGAACTAATTAATGTATAAATTAATTTTATTTTATAAAAATATTAATTTAATTTTTAAAAATAATTTATGAAGAAATTCCTCTAAACAAACTCTGCACTTTTTTTTATAATAAGTAAATTTTGCATATTGCAACCATATGGTTGGTTTAGGTGCTGCTAATGGACATATTTGGTATTCCAACACTGGTAGTACTCTTAATATATAATTTTTTTTCATAGAAGGAATAATTAAAATTACAAATTTTTAATAGATCTTAATAAAACTCTCTTTCAATTTTTTTCTTTTCCATATATTTCAAATATGTTACAAAAGAAACTGTGTTAAAGAACATTTTACTAACACTTCCATGTAAGCATTTCCAGAAGAAAACAAAAGTGAAATTTAATTGGATTTCAAAACAAGATCTTTTGTGATTGATTAATCACACACACATATATGCAAAGCTCCACATAGAAACTGTATTTAGCAACCGATCTGCTAATTCTAGCTAAAGACTTACTTAACATTCAAATCACTACTGTTGTGGAAATTGTTGCCTCCAAAATATATACTTACATTTTACAGTTTATAAGATTGTATGCTACAACAAGCCCCATAACTAGAGAAAGATCTATATTTTGCTCCACCACCATGGTTAAAACATCATCTCCTAAATCAACTCCACAATGTGACTTCTTTCTCCTTAGCTGCTCATGCAAAACAAAAATCAGGTATAAATAAAATAATAATAATAATGAAGAATTCTAAAATCTTTCAACCATGTTCGTCTACCAATGTTTTTATTTTTTTTATATTTTATTCTAAAATCGTGTTAGTAGATTTTTTTCACTGAAATCATCGTGTTACGTTAGTATAACTTTAGTTTTATTATTGTTTTTATTAAAATCATACCATATTATCACGATTTTAATTTTATTTTTTTTATTACGCGTTTGTCTAAAGTTATATCACAATTTTAGGACTTTTCCACTTAAAATCATGTTTATGTGACATGAATTATCCATTTTGTAAAAAAAATAAAATTATACTGATTCGTACAAATAAAAAGTTTGCATCTCTTTTATGCTTTTTCCTAAAATCCTATTACTATGTTCTTCTACCAATGCCTGTGTGAATGTATTTTCAATACTCTGAGTTGAGTTCATAAGACTTTTAGGAATTGAAACATCAAAATTTGCTAATTAACAAGATGTAAGAAACCTTACCTCTGCAACTACCACCCCAACCTCATTAGATATTTTGCAAGCTGAATTGCAGGTGCTGCTTTCTATTTTATGAACATAGGGTTGGTTTTTGTCCAAACCAAGTTCAACTTCATAGATGGAACCCCCTCTAGAGATCTTATAAGTTTTGGAAACTCGAAAGCATGGCCCTTTGTGGTCATTTCTTGTTGCTGGAAATCTATAACCCTCCCAAAATCGGAACAACTTATATTGCTAAACCACAAAACACTAAATAACGTTATCAGTTATTTCATGTGGCAGAAAAAACTCAACTGTTACATAAACTGTCATAAACCAGTGCATGAAAATTTGCTTACCTTTTTCAGCATAGTGAACAAAATATCACCATTTTGGTCCATGAGATGAACTTCATCTCTATGCTTGCAGTTGTAGTTATCAACTCGGTATGCAATTTGGCCATTGGAATCAAAGACAGTGCACCCTTTTCCATTGAGCACAAGAGATTTCATCCATAGGGTAAAAGTCTCTTGCTTGCAAGTGAAACTGCAGGTAGTGGAGGATTCTAGTGCTTGGGGACAAACTTTTCCCATGGTTGAACTTGTGTGTAGCATGTCACCAATAAAAGGGTTTTTATATACTAAAGGGGTAATCATATATCTATAGCCACATGAAATTTTTAATCATAGTCGGTTAAAGAAAATAAGCATAAATTGATTAGCCTAGTGAGTGGTTTGGGATGAAGGCAAAACACGAAAAGAATAGTACAAAGCACACATGATATAAAATACAATATCATGTCTAATTTGTTAATTATATATGTTTTTGTTTAATATGAGTTCTTGACGTGTTCTTTGAAACTAAAGCAAAACTCCACAAGTGCAACCGTAAGCTTGTTTAGGACTAATTGCCCTAAACCTTATCATCAATATATAATAGTGACTTTTTGCTGCAGGTCTTATCAGAGGTTACATAATATAATCCCCACTTGGTGGTTGATGATGAAATGCAGATGAATATATGCCATTCAATAGTTTCTTTATAGTATTAGTAGTTGCACAATGCAAAAGCTTCATTGTACGATCTTATTCTTATAAACAATGTAGGGAGGCTTCAAAATAATAGTATTTTATATTATACTTGTTGCATTTTTATACTTTCATTTTTGAAACTGCTATTCAAATGTATCATCTTTAAATTATATCCTTCTGGGTAAGTAGGTGTTTTGGCACAACTTGATCTATCAAGTTTTTAGTATAATAAAAATAATAAATGTTTTGAAAGAATTTTAAGTTTATTAGTTTTGGTTGAAACTATTAATGGTTCAGGTAATTGAGAATATATTTGGGTAAATTTACGAAGTTAAGCAAAGAGAAAAGATAGTTCTCTAATGTTAATTTTCTTCTTAATAAAAATACGTATGTACCAATTACTAATGACTAAACATGTCATTTTACATCCATCATTAATGGAGTTCTAACAAAATCAGTAAAACTAAATTTTTTTATATTAATATTATATTTTTCTACTAAAAAATCTTCATATTTATTAGAGAAGAAAATATATTTTTTGAGCTTTAGCATGGTATGATGATTATGTAGACTTTCACAAATTAAAAAATTTAAATAAAAACTTCGAAAAGAAATTTAAATGTTAATGAATAGAGAAAGTATCTAAATAAGAAGAAATTTGTAATCAAAAGAAATCACAAATACGTGATAACAAAAGTATTTATTTTATTAGTATATTGATAAATATATAGTTATACTATTAGTATATTAGTACCTTTAGGTGAGATAATTACGATTTTTGTTGTTATCTATCATGATGAATATTTTTAATTTATTAGGTCAAAAGCTATTTTTTTCCATATTAAAATTGTAGTTGATTCAACATGTTATGTGGTTAAATTAACTTCTTCCATGTGAATGTTTGCATTTGGTCCAAGTCATCAAATTTATTAGGCCACTTGGGTCAAATATTGCTCCAAAACAATTAATATGACAAGACTGATATTCACTTCTTAAACACCATTCTCTCTTTGATTTCAGACTTCGTTTTATATTCATTGGTACCTGTTCAAAGTTTCTTTCCATACAGTACTAGGGATGAAATATTTTTTTATAAATAAAAATTAACTTTGTATTAACTTTTATAAAATTATTTTTTTACATTCATACTTAAATCCGTCCTTGTTTAGGGAAATTTTTAATTTATTTTTTCTTATTTCTTAATTAAGAATTTTATGAAGTAACTTACTAAAACATTATCATATTGTCTTAGAATGACAACAAAATATACATAGATTGTTTAAAATTTACTTTCTTTATTGGTTATGTTACAACATAAATAGCTTTTTTAGTGCCTCTATATGCTTCCTATGTCAAATCTAAACTTTCTAAATAATCCTAAACTCAATTGATTAATTATGCACACTGTTTATGACTTCCTAAAAATGCACAGCATATTTCATCGTACGTTTATTAGTTGGGTAAGCAAAAAGTCAGACATAGAGATTATATGTGACTGTTAAAATTTAAGGATTCCAGCTGCTGTTTTTAGAAGAAAAAAAAGTGTTTGTAAAATAAACTGTGTGTTTACGATAATGACTTAAATTTGTAAAAAGAGTGTTGAATTGAAATTTCTTTAATATATATATTTATTTCTCAATATTTTTTTCCTTTTTAGTGTCATACACTTTTTTTCTTAAAACTTTTTTTTTTTTTGCATTCGAACGAAATTAATTACGTTAAGAATACTTTTCATTAAACTTAAAAAAAAACTATTTATAACAAAAAAAATTGGAAAAAAATAAATTATTGTAATAATGATGAATTATAAAAATAATCTGATTTCGTAGTTATTTCATATAGTGAACTTTAATTTAAAGGATATTTATTTTAAATAAAAATAATAATTAATTTTTTATTTTATGTTAAATGTAAAAATTAAATGTTTAGTTATTTCATTTTAGAAATTTTATTATTTTTTAAATTATTTTTCTAAATTTTTAATGACTTCTTTTTAAGATTCTATAGTTAACACAAGAGTGTAACACAGTTAAACATTTATAATTTTTAATAGAGTATCATAATATCTTTTGTGAGTTTAGGTTGAAGTTTTAAATTTTTACTAGTTTTTTTGAAATATAAAAGTAAATTATAAATATAATTGTTATTTTTGGTTTATAATCAAGTGTATAAATTTATTTATGACTAACCAAATATACAAAGAATCTTCTAAGTATACCAGGCAGTTTCAAGTAATTTATTAAACTCTTCTTAAGTTTTTTTGTATTAAGTACACATTTCTCGAGATTAACTATATAAAGTCTATGGAGTTTAAGTACATAAAGTGTCCTCAAATTAAGAAAATAAAATATCTCCAAACTATATAACAATAGTAATTGAATTGCAAGGTTCATACTCTCTATAGCATATATGAAATATATATTATTTTCTTGTCTTTAAATAATTACTTCGCAAACAAGTGAAAGATTTGCAATATCAATGTTCGCTAACTTAGTCATCTATAAGTTCTTTCTTATACTTAAAAGGGTTTTCACACTTTGCCACTTTCATGTATAGATCAAGTCTCTAAACACTTTTATTTTTATAATTTATTTTTAATCTTGCAATGTGGTGTTTTTCTTATATAGGTGTTCAAAAGGATCATTGAAAGATGCATTATTTTGGAAATTACTTTGTCATTAAATATGATTAGAATTATCTATATTAAAGTAGGATAAATGGTTGAAATTTTTTTAAAAATTTGAGAAATATAATTCATTATTTGGATGATTATTGTATTTATTCATATATTAATTAGAGTATTAATTAACTTATATTTTTTATTATGTTATGTTTGTATTATGTTATAATTATATTTTTTTTATATATGAAAAAGATATCCACATCACTGTAAAAGAAAAAAACACTTTTATTTTCTTAGATATATAAATGTACAAAGTTTGTTATATATAAATATATATATATATATATATATATATATATATATATATATATATATATATAAATATATATTAATATATTATTTTTTTTTTTTATATAAAAATAAAGAGAAAAAATAAAAAAAAAAAAAAAAATATATATTTTTATATTTTATTATAA
>Ga0099825_1009531_pt1 | contig 11038 bp, 3 predicted proteins | sample SiratroredBW_FD_76838 | JGI IMG/M metagenome (GOLD analysis project Ga0099825, IMG submission 76838) | Root nodule microbial communities of legume samples collected from California, USA - Siratro red BW | ecosystem: Host-associated > Plants > Roots > Nodule | place: USA: California | collected...
ATATATCATGTTTTATATTTTTGTATATATATTAGAGTTAAAGAAAGAGGACAATTATATTTTTATAGAGAAAAAATATATATATATATATATATATATATATATATATATATATATATATATATACTCTTAAACCAAAATAATGATCAATAAAGTATCATTTATCTAACTTCAAGTAAATATAAAAAATTTTGATAGTAGAATTAATAAAATGTAATAAGTAACTTTATTCTAGATAGTTTGACACTTTCTATGTATATATAAACGTGTGAAATTATTCAAATAATAACTATAAAAATGGAAATATATATATATATATATATATATATATATATATATATATATATATATATATATATATATATATATATATAGAAAAAGTTCTACATACATATGTAAGGAATAGAATAATCAATTGCATCAACCACTGACAATTTGTTCAATACTTTACAAAAAAAGTCAGTTCTGTATTAATTATATACATAATTTCTGATGTGGTATTTTTAACTTTAAATAAATTCCTAACAATCTCCCATGACTTTATTCTAGTTGAAACACACTTTTAATTTAAAACCTTAATCTCAAGGAGTGAATTTTAATCGTAATTCACTCTTAATAAAATGTAACAAGTATACACATTATTTAATAAAATAAGGGTTGGCTAGCTCAAGGCCCAAATAAGTAAAGCAACCGCTTGAAGCCTTAAGATGTAGAAACCTTAAAAAAATTTTAATATTAATATATTATTATAAAATTAAAAAATATTTAATTTTAAAATTGACTTTTAAAAAAATAATTAAAAATTTAAAATATCTTAACTGACTACATAAGTATTATAAATATTCTTCAATATACATATTATTTACTGAATAATATTTTTGAAATTGCCTTCTAATAAATTAATAATATTTTTTCAAACAAAAATTGAATAGTCAAAGAATCATAAATATTAAAATTTTTTAATTTTCTAGCTCTTTCTACTATTCCATCATATTAACATCATTTATTTATATATTTTATCTCCTTGTTTTATCTGTCTTCTTCACTTATCTCCTTTCTTTCTCTGACTCTTTCATTCTTCTTCCATCTTTCATATTATTGTTTTAATTTGAGTGTTTAATTATCATAAGAGCAGTAGATTAAGGAATTTGGGTTTGTGTTGCTTTTGCTTCTTTGACTGCATCAATATCAGGTAAAAAATAATATCAGATTGATGAATTGATTTCAATTTTTTATTTATTATTGTTTGATTAATTTCAGAATGATTTGTGCATATTCAAGAAAGAAGATTATTACAAATTTAGAATTTATAAATTATATTTAAAGGCTCAAGAAAGGATAAGACTAAAAGATAGAAGGAGACTTGATATTTCAAGACAATACTTTTGTTTTGACAATCAAATTTTATCTTTCTAACTAAATCTCGATTTATATACTTATAACTTATATTCACTATTATATATATTATAATTTTTAATTTTATATAAAAGTATACAAATATGTCAACTAAAAGATATAAATCAGGTTATTCAAAACTTCAAAAAAAAAAAAGAAGAGTTTAATTTTTTGTTAAATTACGAAAAGGGACTGTAGATAAATTTATAAAAATAAACAAAAATATTAATTAGAAAATGTAAGTGAATGTTCTTTGAACGTCTAAACTTTGAAAAATATTTAAAACATATTTATTGGATCTTCGAGATTATAGGATTGAAAAATGATAAACCAATTGATATTCTTAATTATATAAAAAGAATAAATTATTTTTCAATTACATATATAACATATAGAATAATGTTAACAATTTTAGTATCAACAGGTGAAATGAGTTTTTCAGAACTTAAACTAATAAAATCTTATTTAAGATTTACATTGTCTAAAGAAAAATTAAAGAAATTAATTTTATTGTCTATTGAAAAAGATATTTTAAATAAAATCCATTATGATAATTTAATAAATAATTTTGCATCATAAAAAACTAAAAAAATAATTTTTAAATAAAAATATAATAATTTTAATTTAAAAAAAACCCCACTTTTTAAATTTGTTTTAGACTTTCTAAAATCTTGATATGTCCCTCACTCTAGATCATTTGGTAATTCCTGTGTCTACCTAAACGTGTGAAATAATTCAAACAATAACTATAAAAATGAAAAAAGAGATATCAAGAATATATATATATATATATAAAAATTAAAAAAGTTACACATTGTAAGGAATAAAATAATCAATTACATCACCGAACAGTGCGATGTGTATATATGTAGTGTACTTTTGGATCTAGGCAAGGGTGTAGTTACTGACAGTTTGTTCATACTTTACAGAAAGTCAGTTTTATATTAATTATATACATAATTCTTAATTCTTATCTCAGTGTTTGAAAGAGATTAAGACTATACGTGTAAAGAGAAGAATGGAAACATAAAGAGAGAAAAATAAATGTAACTAAAGGAATAAAATAAGTATCATTACTTTTTACCATAAACAAAGTGTGTAATACTATAACTGATATGACGAAGAACATAAAGGGAAAAAATAATATTATGAATAACATCTTTGGTGAATCATGATTCATGATCTTTAGTTCTACTATATACATGAATAAATTAGTTGTGCCTTAGAGCTTTCCAACGGATACTGTGATCGATCTTCACTCTTTTGAACTGCCTGAAAAGCCTCCTCAGCATCCATTAGCAGTGATGAAGCCAATGGAATTGATGGATGTATTGGGTGGACTTTGTCTAAACTTTGTAACAAAAAATGACTCTGAAATCCAATTCATTAACCAGTGGCGGCATCAGACCCCACAATCTTAGCCGACCGTCTTGGCTTCATTCACATGTCACATTGAATTAACTAAGTCACAAACTAATGTTCATGTGTGAGTGTGACTAGGCTTGCTTGCATGTGCACTTTATCTATATTTTTTCTTCAGTCACATGTTGTTTCAAGTGTTTGAATTCGAAATAATCACATAGTATCTTTTTATTTTATATTTCAATTTAAGGTTCGTTGAGAGATTAAATCATTCCATTTAAAGTATGGTCTATTTTAAAATTTGAAATTCCGTCATAATTTTATCTTAAAAAATTTATAAAAAGATTTAAGAAAAAATATATAACTTTAGTCTCGATTCTTAAATTATATAAAACTATTAAATATACTGAAATACTTTATATATACAGAATCACTTAACCTATATGTTGTATTATCACGATTTTGTCAAAAAAAAACGTATAGAAAGATTTAAGAAAGAATGAATGAACTTATTCTCCAGTCTTAAACGATATAGAATTATTAAATATACCGAAACACTTTATATATAGAGAGACAGTTAACTTGACATGTTGTATTGGTCAATAAAGAAAATAGTTCAACTGTCGTGGTTGAATTCATTCCTTCCAAAGATGGTGGACAATGTTGGAGGCAGTTCCTCGAATCCTGAAAATAGTGGCATCAGGGAACAAGACCGTTTGCTGCCAATAGCCAATGTTGGGAGGATCATGAAGCAGATTCTGCCTCCTAATGCAAAGATCTCAAAGGAATCAAAGGAAACAATGCAAGAGTGTGTGTCAGAGTTTATAAGCTTTGTGACGAGTGAGGCATCAGAGAAGTGCAGGAAGGAGAGGAGGAAGACTGTGAACGGAGATGATATATGCTGGGCCTTAGGGTCGCTTGGTTTTGATGACTATGCAGAGCCATTGAGAAGGTATTTGCACAGATATCGAGAACTAGAAGTAGATAGATCAGGTATCCAAGAGAGAGGAAATAGCCCCTCCAAAGACAAGGATAGTGAATTCTGATCAAGTACTGGCTAGAACAACCATTAAGCTAATCAAAAGTTCGGTACAATTAATTAGCAGAATGTTGTGTCTGAGACAAGCCCAGTTTAAGGTTTTGAGGATGTTGAGATAATCAATGTAATAATTTTCATGTCTTAACCAGAATTATTATTTTTGTGTCAAGATTCAAGAACTAGTTAGCTAAATTAATCTTGTTTTGTGTGTTGTTACGTATATCTATATGCATGCACTGCTGCTATGTATCTGCATCTTTTATTGATTGATTTGCAGTAAATCAATATGAATCATGGTCTCAATCGGTGCTAAATATTCAGTGATTGAACCATGTTTATTGATTGGCCATACACACACGTGGTGATACAAATTATCTAAATCATCAAAGGACAAAGCATTCCTTACAGTTCCGATATATCTCCTCCTTCTTCATTGTGTTGACCACAAATTCTACCACAGCATTTCTTAATTGGATAACATTTATGAAAGGATAATTACACCTCAAGCAAAGTTCAGAACAAGACAGAAGCGTGGGGTTATTAAATCACTGTTTTCATCTTCATGCATGTATGTATTTATTGATCTGATGTTTCATAGAGGAGAATCTAGGAATCTCCTACCACTTCTAGTGTATTTTTTTATATTTTCCCAGAAAAATTCACATCATTTAGAACCTGCAAGATCGATGGTAGAGCCTTTTCATCTGTGTTGGTCACCCTCGTGAAATTAAGGCTATATTTCTTAGTTGGTCCTAAAATATTTAGACTTTTCCAATCATGTATCTGAACTATAAGAACATGAATCAGTTCTTCAGATGAAAAATGAGGTACTTCTTTGAAATGATTGCAGCTTGAGGCATGCAAAAATAATAGTTTGACATTTAAAAACCCTAGGACTCAATCGAACAAATGATGAAGAAATTGTTATTTTTAATTCAGAGACTTACTTAAAATAGATCGAATATTCCGATTGAGTAATTTAACCTAAACTTAACTATATTTTCGTGTTTAATTAAATTCTAGTTTCATTGTCCTTGTTTTGTTCTGATCTTATCTGAAAGTCTGTATCGCGGTCACCAAAAGAGACTGGTATAAAGTCACTTTCTAGGGTCTCTTTAAACACAGAATTGTTAATCAGAATCTTCAAAATGGTACGTCATTAAATGTTATGTTAATATAGATTAATGTATCTTAAATCTCATGATGAGGTAATAGATTCAGGAAGTTGTAATTTTAAGGGCATGGATCACATTCTATACCAAATTAACTATTGTATTCATGAGATGTCAACACAAAACCCCAATATAGTGAAGCCAAAAAACGATGGACTTTGAAAGCTGTTAACATTGATTCATCGTACAAGGTCATGTAATGTAACACCGGAACGGATTGTTTGAGGTTCTTTACAAACCCAATAGTTCTTCACATAAATAAATAAATAAATATATATATATATATATATATATATATATATATTCGTACAAGTTATTTTAGGATAAAAAATATACTTCTCGTAATATTTTTATTTTATAATTTAATAATCAAATGTGAGGTATTTATCATATAATTATCGTATTAATGGACAATAGGAAAAAAAATGAAATAATATAATATTTGTTTAGTTACACCTAATATACTGTCTCTTCTAATTTAGAAGTCGAAGTCAATATTTATTTAAATATATTTTTTTATTAATTTTTTAACGAATTTTAAGGATACAACTGTAATGGAGTTTCAAATTTTAAAACGAATGATACATTAGATGCGTGGATGGATGTTAATATTTTTTACATGTGTAAGAAAAAAATAATAATAATACATGATCTTCACCATTTTCTACATGTCTAGGAAAAATAGAAATAGAAGATAATGATAATACAAATATGAATAATAGACTTTAATAATTTTTCATAAATATTAAACATCATAATTTAAGATCAATAAATAAAGGAATCTAATATCAAGTTTAAATAAAATAATTATAAAAATAGAAATTGAGACATGTAAATATAAATGAAGTGTTACTCTCTCATTAATAAATACAATTAATCTATAATAGTGTTTGACAATACATGCAGATTCCCTAGAAGTAAAATGCTACTCGAATTAACTACTGTGATTATTTTGACTAATTTCACTTAACCCAAAAAAGGTTAAGGTAGCTGCCATCTTAAAATTATTATTTTGGCGTTCAAAACAGAAGACTACTATTCCCTGATGGTGATAAATTAAGAATATACTTGTGAATGCTAATAATATAGTTATGCTTTTTAATTATCGCATTTAGATTTTTATTTTAACTATTTAAATAATACTCATCAAATGTATAAACTTTTTACTTTTGTCATTCTTTTGTTATTTTGGGTTAGTCAACCCACCAACTAATTATTATTATAGGATTTAGGTTAAAATAGTTAACTTTGTAACTAATCACACCAATGGATGATACCCATTGCACTCATAACTCTCTAAGACTACAAATGGAATAATGTTAACTGTTGATAATAGAATAAACACCATTAACTAGCCAATTCCTAAAGTCCTAGGTGACAAACCTACACTTACAAATGCCTTTTTGTCTATTATGTTAATTTAATCATCCATGCAATAAACTTGTTTTGCCTGCCTCCACTACAATGCTTAAGAAGGGAACATTATGGTGAGTCAACAAATTATTAAATTAATCTCATTTTAAAATGGTATCCCAATAGAAAGTAAAACAAGAAACTTGCTTGAGTTTGGATTTATTCGACAAGACAAAATAAGATGGTTTATTCATATATTTTCACTCCCAACAATCATACTCTCTCTACTTTCATTTTAAACTTTTGTTGATATATTTTAATCTTTCAACTTTATGAATTTAGGGAATGAAATTGTTTTAGTAGAAAAATAAAAAAATGAAATAATTTAAAATTAATTTATGTATAAGTTAATTTATAAAAATCCTTCATAGTTTGTCTAAACTTTTAATTTCAATTTATATATCATTTTGTTTTCTGTGTTTGTGAAGAATATTTTTTCCAAAGCATACCCTTAATTACCGTTTTTATGAGATGAAGACAATGGAAAAAATTTCCCTGACTAAAGACAAGGATCATGCTTCTTGTCTAGCATTTGCCCTACATTGTCAAAATCACTTTTAATTTCAAATACATACAAATATATAAGTGACTTTGTTTAAATGAAATTATTTTATATTCAGAAGCTTACATGTCAAATTAAAGTTTTGACTTTCTTAATTCTTAGTCCGTGATTTCAGTTTTCGTTTTTTTTTTTCGGGATTTTAGTTCGGTTTAAAAGTTTATAATTTTGGTTCTATTTTTTAGTTTTACATTATTTCTTTTATTTTGATGTAATAAACTCTAGGTTAAACATGTTCATTTAAGATAACACTAACATTTTTTAATTAAAATATAAAAAATAAAAGCTGCGATATTTTATTGAATTAAGGTTGTAGTTTTTTAAAATCAATGGAAAAATAGGATGACCAAAATAGCAAATTAAGTTAAAGAAGAGTAAAAATTGCAATCTAACATAATGTATAAAATAAAATAGTTTTAATTAGATAATAACACTGAAAAGAGTTTTAAAGAAAAATGCAGTCATTTTTCTATAGATTTTGACTCTGTATAGAAGAGGACTCTCATCCCAATATACTATGTGTTAGCATTGGTTTAATCAATTAATTAATGAAAATAGCTACATGTAAATGTAAATTTCTTTTGTTGGAATTAAGTATGAGTTGAATTCTCATATTAGTTAGAAATGACTAACAAAAATAATATATAAAAAAACTTGACTTAATTTTAATGTTTTATTATAAAAGTAGTGTTATTTTATAAATATAAATTTTCCTCGGAAAAACTCAAGAAGTTTTTACCGTTGACTAGTTACATATTTGTTTTGTTAAAACCTGCATTCTTAGTTGATTGGGTGTAACATTGGTTCTTCTTGTTCACTAAAAAGCAATGTTAATGGAGGATTCCCGAAAGGCAAAAGCCATTGCTTTAGTTGGAAGCTATAGGTGCCTGCAAACACTCCTTTGATCCACTAAACAGCCATAGATACACTACAGCCATACTAGAAAAAAACAACTTCGAAGATTATTTTTTCCTTTGTTTTTATAATTACTAGACGATAACCAAGTCCCTGTTTGTTTGATAAAAGAAAGATATGAATGCTAATTTTAATTATATATATAAAAAAATGTTTGATTTTTTTGCTTTCTTTTTTTTAATATATGTTTAGCATTTTTTATTAGTTAAATAGATATACGAACTTAAAAAAAAGGCATAAATAATTTTTTTTATAAAAAAAAAAATAATATCAGTAAGACGAGATTTTATTAATAATTAAATTATAACATAATTTAAGGGTGTACTGTCGAGATTTTATTAATAATTAAATAATGATTTATTTTCTGAATTCTTTTTAATCCAGCTCATTTAACTTTTTGATTGAAAACTAACTTATGAATTTTTTGCAAAATAAATATATTTTCCTTTTTTATTATGAGTTGTTGAGATTTTTTTGTTTGCTTTTATTTGTATATTCTTTAGATTTGTGATGATGAATTGATGTTGTGTTCTTGAACCTTTTATATTTATGGTTTTTTCTATATTTCTTTTATTTGGATGAGTTAACACATCTAACTTTCCTAAATGGTTTACATTTTAAACAGTATGTGGTGAAATAACTAAGATGAAAAGTGTTAGTTCATTTTGACACTTATAAACTTATGCTTAATATAAATTTATTTGAGTTTGAAACTAACTTATGCTTAATATAAATTTATTTGAGTTTGAAACATCCTCAATGTGAGGAACTGGTTCTTTTAACTGACATGATACTCATTCAAAACATTATTTAAAGATAATTAGAAAATCATGGGTTCACAAGAAACAAACACCAGAGTTGAAAACTTTCAGCGTACGTTTCGAAGTATCAACCTATAAATTATTATATAAATTTGGTGAGAGACAAAATGAATAAATTGATAATAGTGAAGTGCACCGTATGTGACATGGATAAATGTTCTGGGAATATAAACAATATTGATGACATTTTCATTTTAACTCATTGGAACAGATTTTGTAGTTAGTTTTGCCTGTTGGAATCTTGTTAGGGGCAACTTCGTTTTATGCACCACAACATTTTGCGACTGCTTCTAACCTTAAAATTATTCTCTTCCCTCATGTGGTAACAGTGAAGTACTGATGTACCTGTTGCAGATTTTACCTTCTGCTTAATTCGAAAATCATGTAAGGATAAATTATTTTTAATCATTGATAACTTCTCTTAATAAAATACTGAAATTTAATTTAGAAATAAAAAAATACAATAAAAAAAATGTGATCTTATAATGTATATTTTTTTAAAAACATCATTAATAAGGACGCAGCTTTTAACTGTTTCTGATTGATGTCACCCACATCTGTAGATATGAACCGGTATTAACTTAATTGAGTTATTTTAAAGTGACATGATTTATGTACAAAACCCTTTATTATAAAGGCAAATTATTTTTAAAAAATGTTACCACTTCAAAAATATAAGAAATTCTACAGGAAATTGTATCAAGTGGTACTAATTATGATTTAATAGTCCAACGTAATTTCATAAAAAATTCAGTCTCTTCACAAAAACAATGTCGGTCTCGGCCAATACTGCTTGGTTTTTGGAATAAAAGAAAAGTACTTTTATTTAGGTTTTCACTGCAAAGAGATGAGTTGACTGCCACTTCGAAAAACCACTTTTTATATAAAGTAACCCACGAAGAAGAGAGAAAGACACAAATTTAAAAATATAATATACTATCGAAACCATTAGAAATAAGGTAAAACCTCAAATCAAATTTTAGTATTGGAGTAAAAAATATTAAAGGATCTTAAAATCATATGGGTAACTAATAGACCCACAAAACATCCAAAATAAGTTCTACCATTGAAGTTGAATTGAAGGCTGCTTATCAAGTACCAAATAGGAAAACAATTTATTTGAAGCAAAAATGGCTTAGAGGGAAACTTTAATAAAAACAAAAAAAACAAAAAACAAAGGAGGACGGACATCAAGAATAACATCTCAACGTTCAACTAATCCCCAAATTCCAAGAAACATAATTTCAACTTCTTTATGCATAGTATGTATAAATTTATTCTGAGGAAAAAAAATGTTCAGTTCAAATATGTTTTACATCATTGCATATATGACAATCTTTGTTTTAAATCCCTGTAACTTTCTTTATCTCGGCAATATGTTTTGATTCCGAGTAAAGACTATCATAAATTCAAAACAGGAATCTCTATTTTGCAAGAATATAAAACCAAAACTGCAATATTTGCATAAACACAATAATGCTAACAACAAGAAGTTCACAAAAGAAACTAAAACAAGTGACGGCACATGATCGGTGAATTTGCTTATTCACTTTTCCGTATATATTGATTTTTAAGGCAAATGAAAATTAATTAATTGATATACATTTAGACTAAATAATCCTTATTTAATTTCCTCCTCCAACTAAAAAATCATAAATTGCATTGCAGATTTCCATGCCTTACTCCCAACTATCAATTTACAACTAAGTAATAGTGAATTGCAATACAACATCATTCACTTTAATTTAAACAAGTGTACAGAAAGAAAACAATACTAATTACATCTTAGATTTCTAAAACATCACTTTCAAAACAAAAGTTAAATCATCAGTAGATATGAAAAGCAAAGACTGTTCTTCACAGTAAACCATTTGTTCTCTAGGATAAATTCGTTAAGAAAACATCCAAGTACTAAAACTGACCAGAACTGTGTCTTAATCAAAAGAAAAATGTGTTTCATTTACGTAAATGAAACTATGATATTTTGACTCTAAAATCATGGTCATAAGAACATAAAAGACTATCTATTTATTAGGGTGCGTCTGGTAATGATAATTTTAGATAGATCGCCTACCCCTTGTATTCTCATTGAGGGTGGTTTGTTTTAACTATCTTAAAGGTTTTATATTGTTCTTAGTTCTATATACATATGGAAACATGCAAAGCTCTTGGTATTTGTGAATAGAATCTTCTATAATATAGTTCCTTTTTTTTCACTCGTGTTCTTGTTTTCTTGAGATTGTTGTGTAAACCTAACAATTGAAATTGACGTTGTCTAGAGAGACAACAAAAGAATGTCTGGAAGAGCAAGACTCAAAGACATGGTCACCAAGTTTGACATTGAAAAGTTTTCTTATAAGAA
>Ga0099825_1009533_pt1 | contig 11037 bp, 3 predicted proteins | sample SiratroredBW_FD_76838 | JGI IMG/M metagenome (GOLD analysis project Ga0099825, IMG submission 76838) | Root nodule microbial communities of legume samples collected from California, USA - Siratro red BW | ecosystem: Host-associated > Plants > Roots > Nodule | place: USA: California | collected...
TAATAACATAATAAATTATTTTATTTAATTATCTAATTAATTTTAAATCTAAAAACTTGTTTTTATTTTTTTTTTTTTTTTTTTTTATCTCTGTATCTATAAGACATTTTCTAACTGATAATTGAGGGTATTTTGATATGTAAAACTAATGTAAGTGGTCTTTTTTCAGTATGAAATATAGCATCACAATTCCACTTTTTAATAATTTGAATTTTTTTACACTGTTTAATATTTTTCCATTGAATTTTAATTTTTAAAATTTACAGTTCTATCAAAAAAATTTATTACATAGATTATATATAAATAATTTGTATTAATTTAGAATATTTTATTAGTATTTTATTTAAATTAAAATTGATATACTATATAATTTTTATAATATATCAAACTAAAAAATATTTGATTTTTTTATTATTCAATTTTAACAAAAATTAATATGAATAGTTACAATGACGTGAAATAATAATTATTAGAGTGATAAATTTTTTTATATAAAGTTATTCACAGTATAACATTTTATGAAACTTATATAAATTTATTATATATACACATATATTTTGTTGTAGTGGTAAAAGTTATATGTAATTTATTTTAATATAAAGATAGTATTAGAAATTATTTGCATTTTGACCTATTATTAAATATAAAACATATTATTAAATATAAATATGTGAAATAATTTGCAAGATTTATTAAAGTTTGTATTATTAAAGTAAAAAAGTTGTTAAATTTTTAAGACGGTACGTTAGGCTCATGAAAAAAAAATTGTCAGAAAGAAATTATATACCTTGTAGGGGTTTAAGTTTCCAACTTATTAATTTATTGTAAATAATTAGTATGTATTAGTGCCATTGCAAATAAAAGATATTCTCTGATTGTTAGGCTAGTCTTTTATTTATTTAATTATATATTAAAAACAATTCTAAATGATAAAGTCGTCCTTTTTAATGATTATATTTTAATTTAATTGCTTTATTGATGTAAAGGAATAAGTAAAAGGACACATAGGTTGATTCTTCAATACTTATTTGTTTATAACTTTGAGTCGAGGTTTCTTTTTCAAGACTAGTTATGTTTGGAGATTTGGAAGTTCAATTTAGTGTATATTATACTATAATATGTGACTATTATTTACTCTTTTAACTAAAGTTTACAGACCATTAAATCTACTATAAGAAAACTAGATACATTGATATAACCATATATTTTATTAGAGATGTTGAGTCTAAAGAGGTTAAGAGTGTGAAAATATTTTCGAAAAATAATCCTACAAATGTGTTTACACAGGTTTAATTAGTTAAAAATATTATTTGAAGTTGATTGATTTTTCATTTAAAAATGAAAAAAAGTGATGAAAAGGTACTCTTTGAAATTTAGGTGATGAATTAAGAAAATGACTCTAAATCAAATTGTTTAGGGAAAAACTTGAAAAATCTGTCTTCTAGAATGTCTATTAGTCTACTATACTTTTAGGTTGTTTAATGATGCTGTAGATTATATTATTCATTATTGCATAGAAAATAAATAATGTAATGTGTTTAATGGTTTATTTACATGTTATTAATGTATATATGATATGTGTTTAATGGCTTATTTAATTTTATTATTGTTGGGAAGGGAACGTCTCTCTAGTCATACTTTTGTACTCTACTTCAACATCTACCAGTTGACAATAGCCTCATACCTAGATCTTGCCTTACATCATCAATCTGTCTTAGAACAGCCACTGCCAATGAGGCTGAGCGAGAACGAATCAAAAGCGATTAAGCTCAGGAGTGTGGTATAGGTAAATGCAGTGAACATGAAAACTAATTATGTTATTTATAAAAAAATCAAACTACTTAAAAATGGATAAGAAAAATACTAAAGTGACACTAACGTAGATACAAAACAGAGCATAAGGATTTTAAAAAAAAAGTCAATCTGTAGCATAACTAAAATATTGAGAATGCGTATGGATAAATTATAGGTTTGATTATAAATTTTGGTAGAGGAAGAGGAAAAACATGACAATAGTTAAACAGAAAGATAGTACTATATGGGAGTTAACAACGCCAAACATAGCAGTTTCATCAGGTGTAAAATAGATATTGGTACTTGGGATGGGAGGCCACTTAATTGCAGAGTTAACACCTCCTCGTTAAGCTAATTGTTAATCACTAATGATTAGTTGAATATAACTTTTTCTTAAGAAAAGATTACAAACAAAAATGAAAGTAAGAAGAGATTAACGTTAGAGTACAACACACCAATATGCCATGATTATTGTGTGCTTAACTTTAGGTTCCCCCACCAAACATACCCAAGATTGCTACTGAGCCAAACCATAATAATAATTATCTAAAACCACAACTTAACCAATCTAATAGTGAAAACAATAATACCAAATCTCTTTATCTTCATCACCAAAAAAGCAAAGCACAACTAATGTAGCTCAAAAAGATTAAGGGATTATGATAGAAAAAAAAAAAAAGATTAGTAGCAAAAATTCGTGTTCCCGTTGATAAAGGAATGCATACTCATAATAATTATAATAATAATAATAATATAAATAAAAATTACACTCACTCACAGGTGTTTCCTGAATGAACCGTTGCTCAACAGCTATTATATCATATCACGCCTGCAATTTGGAATTTCCTATTTACCATTTACGACAAAACATGGTTATGAGGAAGCGAAAAAAATAAAGAAAAAAGAAAAGAAATCCACAAGTGGGGTCCACCGTTTGGGTGCTATAAATTAAAGAGGTATGGAAGTTGAAGTTCTCTGTGTGGAAAGCAGCACCAAAGAGAAAGAGAAAGAAAAACACACTAATTATCACTACTCTTCGACATAACCGCAATGGTGGACGTGGACCGGAGGATGACCGGTCTAAACCCGGCCCATGTAGCCGGTCTGCGCCGTTTATCGGCTCGAGCAGCAGCAGCTTCGTCTGTCCCAGTCCGTAACGGCGTCGTTTCATTCGCTTCCTTGGCAGATAAGGTCATAAACCACCTTCGGGACTCGGGCATACAGGTGCAGCATGGTCTCTCCGATGCAGAGTTCGCACGTGCCGAGGCTGAGTTCGGGTTTGTCTTCCCGCCGGACCTCCGCGCTGTCCTCGCCGCGGGGCTACCCGTCGGACCGGGATTCCCGGACTGGCGTTCCGGCGGCGCGAGGTTGCATCTACGCGCGTCGCTGGACCTTCCGATCGCAGCGATTTCATTCCAGATCGCAAGGAACGCGGTGTGGTCGAAGTCGTGGGGTCCGAGGCCGTGCGAGCCGGAGAAGGCGCTGCGAGTGGCGCGGAACGCGCTGAAGAGAGCGCCGCTGTTGATTCCTATCTTCAACCATTGCTACATTCCTTCCAATCCCTCCCTCGCCGGGAACCCTATCTTCTTCGTCGACGAGAACAGAATCTTCTGCTGCGGCTTGGATCTCTCCGATTTCTTCGACCGCGAGTCGCTGTTCCGGAGCTCCGAAGCGGATCCTATACTTCTCAAGAAGCAGCGATCCGTAAGCGAGAAGTCCACCGGCGTTTCTGCTTCCGCGGGGTTCTCTCGGCGGAGCCTCGACGCCGGCGGCGGGAGGACGCCGCGGTGGGTGGAGTTCTGGACTGACGCCGCCACGGATAAGCGGAGGAGAAATTCTTCATCCTCTACGTTGTCGTTATCGGTGTCGTCATCGCCGGAGAGGTTTTTCGAGATGCCGCGGAGTAAAGTCCCGGGTTGGGTGGAGGAATATATAGGACAAATCGGGTCGGTTTTGAAAGCGGGTGGTTGGAGCGAATCAGATATAAACGAAATGGTTGAGGTTTCGGCTTCTGGATTCTTCGAGGGAGAGATGGTGGTGCTGGATAATCAAGCGCTGTTGGATGCTCTTCTTTTGAAAGCGGATAGGTTTTCGGATTCGCTCCGAAAAGCTGGGTGGAGCTCCGAAGAGGTTTCCGAAGCTCTGGGGTTCGATTTTCGACCCGAGAAGGAGCGGAAACCGGCTAAGAAGCTGTCACCTCAACTCGCGGAGAGGATCGAGAAACTGGCTCAGTCAGTTTCCCGGTCAAGACACGATACTCTGGAGAGGGAAACTGGATGAATGAATTTACCCACACTTTTTTTAGTTTTATTTTTACGGGCTTGCTTTTCCCTCTTTTGGGTTAGAAAACAATTGGGAAACGCGTTGTACTATGAAACAAAGTGCACACAATAGATCAAAGAGGTTTCAAATTACACAAGTTGATGATCATCTTTTTTTTTTTTTTTTTATATAAACATATAAATGGTATAAGTTGATAATAAATGTTGATCGGTTTATAAGTGTTGTGTATAGTAAAATGAATATCTTCATTTTGATTTATTTTTGTTGACTTGCTCTGGTTTCGAAATGAGCACCACAGGGGCACGTGTGTCTCTGGACTCACCGCACTTGTACGTATTGTGTTATATAGTTATTTATTATAATTGAAAGGTGTGTCTCCCTCCAATGACATGAACATGCAGCACAGCTGAGCATGCTCTCATATCCATCCAATGCCAGGCCACCAAATGCTTCAGACGCTATCGTTTTATCTGCCACACCACACCACAGGGGAAGAAAGAAGGAAACTCCAAACTTCTCATCTTTTCACTATAATTTCAATTTCAATGTCATTCACAGAGATACGCCAATTTTTTCCCCTTCTTTTTACTGAGCCTCAATTTCCTTGGAATTTGGAAAAGGATATGCATGCAATGTATGTATGGGCTTGCACGCTCAAAATACCGACAAAAACAATAAAAAAAGACAATAGTAATAGTACAACATCTTAGTAGTATTACTATTCAATCAAATCATCTTAAACTTTAGCTTTTATGCCAAAGTAACATTATAGTTTCAAAATTGTCTCCCCACTAATATTTTAATTAACCCTTAACTTAAATTAAGTAAGTAGCCGCGGATTTATCTGAAACATGAATTAGTTTATTTATTTTAAATAGTCTCCAATAACAAAATATTAAATCACCCTTTTCGTCTTGCATCAGGTAGTTTAACATTAGATTCAGATACATGTTAATAAAAAGGCATCTCAACAAATTTACTGTTGTTGTTGTTGTTTGTGTAGTTTATATTTTTGCGTCTCTTGTGCAAATGTTTGAGCATCATGTCGATCCCCCTAACGTTAACTATCCTTTGGCATCAAATCGATCTCCCCAAAAATTATTTTTTTCTGCATTTCCTTTTAATATATCATAAACCTTACTAGCTATAAAATCACCAACTCAACATTATTCTCCGGCACTCCTACTAGTCCAAAATATATAGTTTTCATGTTCACTGAATTTTCTTATAACACATTTGTGATCTTAATCACTTTTCACTCCTTCTCCCTCCACTTCATTGGCATTGGCTGTTCTAAGATAGTTGGATGGTGTAGCGCAAGATCAAGGCATGAGACTAGCTATAGATAGATACACTACTATCACAGGTGAGACTACTGTTACTCCAATAATTTCTTACATATTGGAAGGAACTGATCATACCACTTCTTAATCTTCTAAAAAAGGTTTCAGGAATAAAAAAAATTATGCAAAACTTTTGGTCTTAATTATTATAAAGATCTAAAATTTAACGTCTTAAATACATTTTTTTTTTCTGTGGAAAAAAGCTAGAAAATTTGGAAATAAAAATTGGAGAGGAGGGAGGGAGGAAAGAGGGGCCACGTGATTGTGGCCTCCGATGTCCCAAGCGAAGGTGTTCCGTACGAGTAGAGAGGACTATGCATGAAGCAAAAGAAGAGGCTCCACTTTCATCAGTGTTGTTTGTAAACTTCGTTGCTGCTTCCACTCAAAGTTCAAACACGTTATGAAAAATGAAATGAAACTGATATTTTGTATTTTTTGGTTAGGTGTTTGTCTTAATTTGGTTGTTTTGTAAACATTTTGGGGAGCATCTCATCTAAACCAGACACGGGCAGGGCCTCATGTGAAGGAGGAGCCAGGGAAACAACTATGCATTTCTATTTCTATTTCTATTTCATTGCCATTTTCTACCCTCTTTTCAATTCAAATTACTTTTGGACTTTACTACATATTATTCAATGTTAACATATCCACACACTCTCTTTCTAATATCTGCCACATAAATTATATTTTAATATCATAAAAAATGTTAAATTAATCAAACACGTTGTGGTGTGCTCTCTCATCTTCAAACGTACTACTATAAGAGAATCAAAACAATCTCAACTCAATGTAACAAGGAAAGATAAGTATTGGAGGATTAAACCTATAATTCTTTTAATTTGATAAAGTAATTAAGCTAAAATATAATGATTAAAGAAGACAGCTTTTATCATTTAGTATTTTTTTAGTATTTATTTAAATAAATAAGAATTTAAACAACAAAATAAGAGCATATCTTATCTTTTGAATTATTAGATTGATACATATCAGTTATTACAAGAAAAAATAAGAGCAGATCTTATCTTTTAAATTATTAGATTGATACATATTAATTATTATAAGAAACAATCATTATATAATTGGAAACTTAAACGCCAATAAGGTATATAATCTCTTGTTCTGATATAACTTCTTTTTTACGAGACTAACATACCAGACTTAGAAACTTAACAACTTTTTACTTTAACAGTGCAAACTTTATATAAACATTTTTTTTATAAATTTAACCATTAAATTGTGATTTTATATCATCGTAATTATTCACATATATATATATATATATATATTTGTTAAAAATTAAACAATAATAATAAGATCAAATCATTTATATTTTAATATACCATAAAAGTTATACATTATGTTCATTTCAATTTACATAAAATATATATATTTAAAATATTTTAAATTAATATAATTTATTGTACTTACTCCTATATTTCTACTAGATTCATTTTAACATGATGTCATTTAATTTCATTAATATAATTTTATAAGAAATGATGGTATATTTATGATGATTAATATTTTGCTATCAATCACTAAAATTCTCATTTGTCATCATGATTCTTATTTATTAAGAATAACTTAGTCTTGATCCCAAAATGACATGTAAATAAAGACCAATATCTCATAAAATATTTACTCAATCTTATATTTATTAACTTATTTTATTTATATTTATTTACTTATATTAGTTCTTACTGATTTTAGTATATGTATCTTCAATCAATGTCTCGTTAACAAGGCTAAACAACTATTATAAAAAAAAACCCCTACTCAATCAAAGTCTAACTTATTCAAAATCAATCCTATTCCACTTTATTTTCAGTAAGAACATTTATATATATAATCTATGTAATAAAAAATTTAAAATTCAATAAAAAATATTAAACAGTGTAAAAAATTGAATTTTTTTAAATGAGTTATTAAAAGGTTGGAATTATGATCCTACTTTTTCATGCTGAAGAAAGACTACTTATATTAGTTTTACATATCAAAATAGTCAAAATTATCAGGAAGAAAATGTCTTATAGTTCCATAAAAAAGAAAACACATAAGAAGGTTTTTAGATTTAAAATACCTGAAGTATTGACATGAGAGATGTACTTAAGTTATTATGTTCACTGTAGACTACTCCAGACCATGCATTCAATTAGCTCTAAAGGGTACTATTCACATCATTACATTAATAGTGAGCCAAAATCAAATGAAATTAATTAGAAGTTAAATAATTTTAAATTAATAATAATAAAATAAATTATAAACATAAAACTTATATGTTTATAATTTATTTTATTATTAAGTAATAATAATGTGTCAAAATGAAATGAAGATATTAAGTAAAAACTTAGAAGCTAATAATTCAAATCAATAATAATTATAACATAAATCTTTCTATAAAGTTGTAAGTGACTCTTTTATCTAAAATGGTGGTGTTTCATTTTCATCTTTTTGTAGAAGTGACAGGTTTTCTAGTTGCAGCTAATATGGATAAACAACATAAACAGTACATCTGATAATGCATTATGAGTATGTTGTTGGTGGACTTATGAATCATATAAATAAATTTTTTTTGTATTAACTTTTTTTTTTTCTTACAAACAGTAAGCGTATAAGTATCATATATAATTTTTAAAATGATTTTTTTTCAGATTTCTGTGCAGGAGCTTATAACATGCCATGAAATAGACTAAGGTAAGTATAAGAGGAGAAAAAAATTTGCAAAAACAAGAATAAATAAGTGTTGACAGATCATAAGTATGGGAAAGTTATGAAAGGGAATCCATCACCGAAAACAATAACAACTAAAAATAGTATTTGTAATGAAAGAGGCATTCTAAGTGAAGAGTTTTGCCCTGAAGTTCAGTACAAGTACAAGATATAGTCACACTAACACAGAAAACGAAAAAGACAAGAAAATGTAACTACAGTAACACAAGGCTTGCATTTGCAACTTAGATAACAGAATGAATTTGTAATACTGCAATCAATAAATGCATCCACCAACGGTCATAGCAGTGTAGATTGGACTTCTTTATTTGTCTCTATTTGATCTCTGAACTTGACCGTTGATTACTCTCACTTTTCTCTCCCATCATTCATGTGACAGTCCATGTACGTCGCTCATGATAATGATAAATATTTGGAAGGAAAAATGTTGTGCAGTTGTATTTTCATGGTTTTTTTATTCATTCAAACATTTAAACAAAACTATAATAATAAGAAGAGTGATCAGAAATATTGAGAAAAAAATATAGAATTATTCTTCTTAAGGTGGCCCCATGATTGTGATGATCCTTTGTAGGGTCCACATAGCCTTTGATTTAAACCTAGCCATGCTTATGAACACATATTTGAAAATGAAGAGTAGAAAGGAGTGATGTGATGGAGGGTGGTGGTGGTGAGGCTGAATCCAAGTTATCTTGTCTGGGAGAGAGGGTGATGGGAGTGGTCACCACTTCACCCCCTCTCACATTCCTAGTTTGAACTTTGATCCTTCACTTCCATTTTGTTCATGCAAAGGGAGACAACACTACACAACGTGAAGAATTGAGGGATTGTGACCATTCCTTGTTGACCTTAAGCCAACCTTGTCGAATCTTCCAACATTGTCCTTTGCTATACGGTTTGTGTTTTTACCATGCCATGTCTAACTTCTTCCACCACTCTGCATTATTAATTGTAGGTCCAACCCCATGCTTCAATCCTTCTCCTAGCTCTTACTTTGCTCTTCGGGTCTATGCTTTGTCAATCTCATCATACTCTCACAACACACAAAACCATTATTAAATCATCAACACATAAATGTGTACTTTTGATGTGTATCCATCGAGGGGCCTATTCTATTCATTACCTCTTCTGCATTACCATAATTATTATTATTTCAAAATTTTATTCACTTTGCATATTATATACCATTCCAAACCTTGTACATAAACCCTCCTTACTGCCAATTCCAGAAATGAAAGACTAATTCTTTTGAAAGTTTGGAGCATTTAAGGATGTCTGAACAAATATTTTGAAAGTTCTGAGAATTTAAGGATTTCTGAACAAATATTTTGAAAGTTCTGAGCATTTAAGGGTTTCTGAGCAAATATTTTTCAATATGCATGAATTTAAAATCAAATATTATTGTCTACAATATTTCAACCATATAACACACAGTTCGTTTTCCTAACCAATTTTATCTAAAATTATATAGCTAATTTTCATTGTAAGTTTATACGTTGCAATTTATTTCAAGTTAAAATTCACTAAAGCTAAACTAATGATGAAACTGTTGAATAATTTGCATGAAATAGAACTATTGCACAAATAAATTACTCATCTAAAATGAAATTGTGAAATAAATAACAATTAAAGTGTGAAGTAAATAATAATAACAGATGGTACTAGTTCGCCTTTTCTTGTAGTTAATAAGACATAGAAGGGAGGATAAAAGAGTAAGTATAAATCATATGTTTAATATTTAATCTAGCCAAAATTTATTTTGTGAGGAAGTCAAATCGAAAGCAAGATGAAATTATTTTATATAAAATAAATATTGATAGAAGAAACTTAACTTGCTCCAAATAAAAGAAGAAAATATTAAGAATAAGAAGTTGTTTTAAATATAATTTTTTCAATATAAGAATATTTTAAAAATAATACTTAAAAATAAACTCAAAATAAATATAACTAAAAAATTGTAATTATATTTTAATTATTATTTTTGTTATGAATATTATTATTAGTAATAATAGTATTAATAATTAATAATATCAATAATTAATAATATTTCAAGGTTTGGTTTTCATCAATCATCTCTTCTTGCATTACAACTCTTTATTGGGTACTTTACGTTCTAGGCAATTAAAGAAAAATTATAGTTTGTCATCATGGTTCATTACTTTGACACTCACTTTTTTTAATAAAATATTATATAATAATAAAATAATAATTTATTTTAGTATCAAATTATGTATAATGTCAAAATATCAAAACTCTAATCAAATGATTTATTTTGATTTTGAAAAAGATATGCTATTGACATCTTTCCAACACCTATTGTTGATTCTTCAAGAAGTTTAAATTTCTAATTACAAAAATTTTTCTTGTTTGAGGTTGGAAAAATACATAGCCTTAATTAAAATACGAAGTTGTATCCCACAAAATATCTAGTTCAACTTTTCTTTCTAACTTGTGTCTCGTAATCTATGGCACATAAGTAAAGTGCAAGCATCTAAAACTTTCAAATTGTTTAAGAAAAGTTTATAATCATGATTTTGGTAAAAATATCTTGTGAGACAATAACAAACAAAAAAGCTCTTGTTTTTCGCTTTCTTGCTTTGCTTTCCTTTTGATTTCAATTTGGGCCATTGTTAAATTGATTGGCACATCAATCACAAGAGGAGCTAGCCTTATCTAGTGAGTTTCAGAATCCCTCTATTTGATGAATTGAAGCAAGAAGCTTAGACTTTTATGGTGAGTTTTACTCACCCACTCACACACATATTCATTTTGAAATTAGAGTTCTACCAATTGTAAAAAAAAAAAAAAAAAAAAAAATTTAAAATTTTTAAAAAATAAAAACAAATAAAAATAAAAAATAAAAAGTTAAAAAAAAAATATATAAAAA
>Ga0099825_1009536_pt1 | contig 11033 bp, 5 predicted proteins | sample SiratroredBW_FD_76838 | JGI IMG/M metagenome (GOLD analysis project Ga0099825, IMG submission 76838) | Root nodule microbial communities of legume samples collected from California, USA - Siratro red BW | ecosystem: Host-associated > Plants > Roots > Nodule | place: USA: California | collected...
ACAAATGTAAAACTAAAAAAAAAAAAAAAAAAAGAGAAAAGGGGAAGAATAGTGATAAAAGGATATTGATTAATGTGTCATAAGAATCAAATTTTCAATCCTTTAGTATGTAAAGTTTGTCTCATTATAAAAATAAATAAAATCATTTTATTGTAAAATTATTACATGTAGCTTTTAAATAAAAATTAATCATAAATTAGGTGAAGGATATTAGAGAGAGTGATAGCTACACTAACCCACACTACACTACCAAAGCAATGAGCAAAATGATAGTGAGAGTAGTGGAATTAATCCTCCAACTCCACTTCAACTCTTTTAACACAACACTTCACACCTCACTCACATGAACTTTTCAACCACTCATCTTATCATAACATAAAACTTAACCTAATTGGTTGGAGCTAAAACACAACATATATACATAACATTATCATCACAATCTACACATATTTTTTTTTTCTTTGCTCAGCACTGAACTGAAAACGAAAATTTTCATATTACTTCACCATGCTCTCCAAGACAGTGACATGCCCCAACAAAACTACTTTATTTTTCTAGTTGCCAAATTCTCACTTCACTTCAATTTCTTGTTTTAGAAAGTACTTGTTCTTTTTAGGAGACAAGTATAATCTTTATAGATGATAAACTTTTTTTATCCATAATATTTATAGTTTCAGTTTTACACGACTGACTAAACTAAAACAATCTCATCATCTCCTTTGACAGTGATTCAATTCTTATCTTAAAGTTGTTTTTTCACACCAATTAAGTAATTGTTATTTTATGATATTATTTGATAAGTTCTGCAGATAAGTGAAGGGATTAATAAATGATGTAAAAGAAAAAGACAGCCAAGTGGCAAGGAAACATATTACAGCTTTGAACATTGGAGAAAAAAATATGTATTTTGGCATACATTTGAAGTTAAAAGAGTTGTATTTTAAATGTGAAAAAATTGTAATTATGAGCTTTCAAAAGGAAAAAAAAAAATCATTTATCTTGGAATCCAATGAATCATAACTCATTCTCATATAACAAATTTGACATAAATTTTAACCTAGAATCTTAAAGATAATAAATTTATCAATTGTTCAATATTTTTTATACACTATAATAAGTTACAGTTATTATAAAAAATTTTATTATCTCTAACTCAAAACCCTTAAAATAATAAATTTAGGAGTATTTTTTTAAAATATTATTCATCCACTCTCCATCCTACAAGAAGTCTAACTCCAAAGTTAAATTCCTGATATTATTCATACATGTATGTATTTTGAATGTGATGGAGAAAAAATCCATCAACAAATCAACAAAATATTGATTAGATGTTACTAATTTTCTTTATAATAGTGGACAGACCTTAGAAGTAACAACAGCAGCTCTGACAAACAGTATTATATAACACACCAAATATTTCATTTTGATGACTGGAAATGAAGTAATATATATATATATATATATATATATATATATATATAGAATAGGTAGGTAGGTACTAGTTGTGTAGGGGCAAGTAGAATGGAAGCACACCTTGGCATTGCTTATATCCAAAGTCAAATATGAAACAGCACACAGAAAAGAAAAGAAAAGTGGTAAACCTAACACTCACTCCACCTCTTCACCAAAAAGACAAGTGGTTCGTTGAAACAAAGAATGCCACCCTCACCATTTTACATCAGAACAAACTATAACTCTGCATATTTGTTTTCATTTCATTATTCCTACATTCCTGCTTCCACTCAACCATAGTTTATTACACTACAACTGGTACTGTGCTGTCATTCCTACAAAAATATTCCCACAAAATGTTCAAATGTTTGAGTTCTTAGATTAATTGTTGTTTGTTTTCAAAAGGGTTTCATCTAATCATAGCTAAGAACTCTAAATCACGTGCATAATTAATCAGAACACAATAATGTTATCGCTTGTCAGTGAAGGCTGCGAAGCAAGCAACCGGCTTTGACGGCAAAATTCTAATTTACTTCACACATATATAAATAAAGGAGTTACTTCTAAAGAATGTTGCAACATGCCAACACTGCCACAGAAATTACAAAATTAAATAACCAAATACATATTAAATTATTGTTTATATCGTTTTAAAGGAGTTACTTCTAAGGTATTGCCCCCTTTTACCTTTTACCAACAATTTTAGAAAAGTACATATAAATTTTAAAAGTGGTGTTTTTAAATATGACTTCTAATTATATTTTAAAACGCGATTTTTCATTTTAAATATATAAAAAGAAAAAAGATTGTTTGTAGATTAAAAATATGATTTCTCTTTTAAGAAAAATAAATCTCACTTCGAAAGGAATTTCAGTTTACTCTTTTAATTGAAATTGTATTTTAAAAAATACTCCTCTTTTTTACACATTATATAATATTAATTTTTTTATTAGAAATTGTATTTTAAAATATTTTTAAATGATTATACATTTCAAAAATACAAAAATATCTAATTTATTTGTTATGCAATACTAATGTGTTATATATTAATAAATAAATAAATAAAATACAGCCTACTTGCAATTGTATATAATTACTTGAAAATGTCATAAACATCTGACTTTAAACTTTCAAATACCACCGAGTGTAAATTAATATATCTGAGATCGATGGAGCTTTGTCAGCGATATTAAATGCAGGTTTTGTTATGTAACCATTTTGACTACTTAAAAGGATAACTTTCTTCCTCTATAATTATCTTATATGGTAAAATAAACCTATTTTCTCATTACAAGATCTTTTTCTTTTTTTCAGTATTTTTATAATATTATATTTTCTACTAAATTTAAGAAATATATAATTTAACATGTTTTATATTTTTAGTCATGTATAATTTAATTCTATCTTGCAATATACACGAGTGGCATAATAATTTACCTTATAAAAGTAATCACATTAAATTAGTAATTTAATTTCAGTTGACTTTTTCCATCAAGCATATGGAAACTTATTGTAGATATTCAACTCAATTTGAAATTCAAAAGGATAAGAATTTATAAACCAGTAAATGCACATTTGAAAACTCGTCATCAACCAACATCACAATGTTACTAATGAAATTGATCTCTCACTTAGTAAATTGGAAGAAACTGTAACAGTTAAAATCAAGAAATATAAACAACTAAATATCATTGTAAGTTCATTTACTCATTTCATATATTGTCTTTACTGAAGTATTCTCTGACACTTTGTTTACCTGGGTTCAGTTTTAGATGAATCAATCACATATTAGTAATAGTTTAGATTATTTGAATTACACAAAAGATGAAATGGAGCAGAAAATCCAGATTGAAATGGGGCACTTAAGAACTTTGAAAGTTGAAAGCAATGAAATGAGTGAATAAATGATGAGTAAGTTGGGTGATGTTACGTTGTATGGTAGAGGGACTTAGCTTAATGGAATGGAAGTCACAAAAGTGGAGAGTGAAGTGAAGTGAAGACAAGGCAAGTCATGGCTCACCAAATCCTTTTCTCACAATAACACTGACTCACTGCCAACTCCTTTATTCACTTCCTTCTACGCCTTACTGTTACTGTTACTGTTAGGTTTACCCTTTATGGTGAATTTGTTTTGCTTCACTCTTTGATCCCATGCATGCATGCTTACCTCGTGAGAAACCCTTTTTCCAACACAACATCAGTATCTGACTTTAACATGCAAACTAGTGATAGCCAATGCCCATAACCAAACCAAACCAACCATTAATTTATTACAGACAAAACAAATTGCTTTTACACAAAGACAAATTGCCAAACTAGTTGCCACCTTCTCAAGGTGCAACCCCTCGTGTACTTAATTATTTGTTTGATTAATATAATCTACATGTAAGAATAAGCGATATATAACACAAATGTTAATTAGTGAGGCTGCAAAATGGCCACATGGCATACTGATGTTACTACTTCCTAAATTTAGGTGAAAGATGCAGTACAATTTAACCAAGTTAAGATTGAGAGAAATATGTGGCTGAACTAATTTTGAAATGAAAATACTGCACAGATTATCATCATCTGATTGAATAATGACGATGTTTAAGATTATACCCAATGGTTTATGACTAGTTCCTCTCACTGTTTACGTTTTTATATAACATGCCCCTTTTAAGACTATACTGTATTAGGAAGTTTGTGATTGTAAAATTGAACAGCAACAGCAGTGTGTAGAGTGAATTGGAATTACTGGTAGAGGGTAGTCTGCCAAATACCTACCTGATTGCAAGTTGCTTCCATCCTAAGTCCAACCGCTAACTAGAAAAAGGTAACCACTAGCAAAGTAGTGATGACTCATGATTAATAATGGTGAAAGACTTTGAATTAACTTTCCAAAGCCACATGATTTCATTTTGCTAACAGAGACCTTCTTACGCCATAAACTTGGTAGGTCTTAGCAAGGAAATTTTTGACATGCATCATTGGGTAAGTTATACATGCTCCCTTTATTCATATTTTTTCATCTCTAGCATTATGAAAAATTAGTTGCATTTTGTATTCTAGTGAATCAGCAAATTCATCTCTATAAAAATGTAAGATGCTGGTAGGTCAGTTCCTGAATTAAATAATTTTTGCCAACCCATATCAGTAGATCAACAAAAGACTTGCTAGGAATCTTAACTAGTAAACTCCACGTACATTTTTTATCTAAACCTTATAAAATTATGCGCCACATTTAATCATTTCTCTCTCATCATGATGTATTAGCAGATAAGCAAAACCCATCTACATACATACATAATGCTACACATACATATAGATACAGGCCACAACGGGCACATTAAGACCACTTGTCCTTTCGGTTCTTATTTTCGTTAGGGTACTTTACTTTCAAACGTAAACAAAGAACATATTCTGGCAATTTGTGAAAGACCATAGGCAGAAAATAAGGAGGACAATGCAACTTTATTTCTTGTTCGGCTTCCAGTCTTGTTTCATTGGCAACTAATAGTAAATAGTGTGAAAGACCAATACGATATTTAAAGTTCTGCATCCAATCTTATTTCAACAGGATATTTTATAGTTGCCACTCACTCCAACTTAAAGAAATTCATAATTGATTGTAGCAAGAAATTATGACATTCCAGGCATATTTGGGCCGAAAAAAGTTGAGATATGTAAACCGTGCAGAAAATATTTAGACCAGCACTCTTACTGTTAGCATGTGTGAGATTACGGAGTTCAATGACATTTTCGTTGCTGCACCTTCATCCTTCTGGAAGGGGACACCAATTTGATATTTACCTTATGTGAACCATTTTTCCAAGGAAAGCATGTTCCTGAATTTATTTGTGTATTAGTTATTATGGGCTTAACAAGAAGCTTCCAACTATGGCCCATCCACTATTGGAAAACTAGCCTGCAAAGCTACAAGTGAGGGTAGTTTCTTCCAGCTCCTGAAAAGGTCACTTATATCATTTTACCTTTCAGATTGATAAAACCTATAAGAAAATTTACACTCCAGGTTACTGATTTCTGTATTGAGTAATCCACCAAAGAAGAAAAAAATGTATTGGTACGAGAAGAAATTTTCGAGATGCAAAAAACAACTGCGGCGAGTGACATATATCAGCTAAAACACTTCACTCACGAACTACATTATCTTGGTTGGAACAAAAACAAGAGAAATCTCATCTTCGTAACCTTGAAAAGAACAATACGAATCTCGCCTGAATATAGATGAACAATAGAATCCCTAGCAGCATAGCTTCACTGGAGCTAAAAGGGAAATGAGTAGAAGTGCTTCATTTGATCTAGTCATTCGCAGAATTCCCACATTCCCATTCCCCCAGGACCAAAAAGTAAAAGAACAGTGGACACAAGTAACCAGTTGCTGCACTTTCACCATTGACATAGAATATCAACATAAATTATTTCTGAAGCAGGCAACAAGGACTACAGAAATCAATTTCATTGGGGAAATAAACACCTGACCGCATGATGAATTTTATTAGGGTGTACACACCGGTGAAGGACTGATATGTTTTCAAGATTCATTTGCGCACTTGTCTTTAGAGGGACATGCTTTATAGTTTACATGGTGACTGAAGAAAGCAAACAAAAGTGAGTCATCGGGCTTCACGGGATGGGGATAACCCAAAGAAACAAAAAACATCAGAAAAATAACAAGACTAAACATTCGCTGAAATAATTATGCTGGAGTCAAACCAACCACACCTGCAAACATGCAACCACAACACACATTATCACACAGGATAAACATAAAGTTCATAAATTGGAGTATAAACATTATGAAGACAACAGACATATAAATCAGCTATAACTTTTGAAAATTGGATTGTTGAATAACCTTTACAAGTTCACCCAGACCAGTAACACCTACCCTGCATGCAGTGGTTCTAACCCTTATGTAACTAAACTTAGGCTTGTCTAAGTTACTGATAATGGCAATTATATTAACTTCACTAATTTAAAAATTATTCATTATATTTTCAGTTTATATGAAAAAATAGATTAATTTTACAATTGTCGTTAATTGTTCTATAAATACATAATTTAAATTTAAAATAATCATCATGAGCGGGGGCAAGGACGACAAAGGTGGGGTGCAGGTTTAAATGTATTTTGCGGGGGCAACTTTTGGTTTTAAGGCAGTGCAGGGTTGGATTGTAAAATAGCCCATCCTGGCAGCCTTAAGAAGATGATAATCAACACAACGGTTTCTAAAGCTTGTTCACACCGAATTTTGAGTTTTTGAGACAAAGTTTGATTCATAATTTATATCTATTTAGGAGTTTAAGCACAATAGCTACTAATCTGCCAGAAAAGGCCAGGTAATAAAGCTTGTAATTTCCTCCTTAAATGCAGGATACAAAACCCAAATTTGATTTCCAGTCAAATATTCCATGTTTTAATTAGACAAAACCAAAGATATGTAAATTGTCATAGATCTGAAAGCAAATATACAAAGATCTTTCAGATATCTAAGCACCATTTTCTGTATCAGTTATGCGCATGAGGCCATGAAATAACATGTAGCAACGTATGGATATCAATAAAATACGTCTCTGTTCAATTTGGTAGTGGATAGCAGTATTCATCTACAGTACAGATCAGGACTCAGCTTATTCAGCAGACTCAAGTGCACAACTTTCGAAAACTAGATCAGAGATAGTCTGTAAACCATGCATTACTTAAAGAAAAAACCAGTTTGTGAGCAAATCATATTTTTTTATCAAGAAGAAAAATCGATCACAATGTTATAGAAAATAGTTCATCTTAGAGTATTGAAGCAAAGAGTAAGCCAAAAAACATAAATATAATCATGTTGGATTAGAGGAATAGATGAATATGAAAAGGATAGAACAGTTATAGTTTATAATTTGTTTCATACCACATGCTAATCTTCCACCAGCATTTCCAGTTGTCAAACTAAGTTCATGACCCCCTGCAAAAGTATAACCAAACGTAGATAAGGCAAAAGCAAAATAATCCAGTTATGATTGATTCATCATGATCACACTACACAAGATTCCAATTGCAATGTGAGATATAAAATGCCAAGATGAACAACCAATTTCATTCTCATGTCATTCCTTCCATGATACATATAGTAGGTAATACAAGAGCTGAAGTTAGTGAAAGTAATTTTTGTCCACAGCACAGCGGTCCAAATGCAAATATAAATAAATATTAAAATGAAATAACTAACCCTTTCCAAGGTCATCCTCAAGCTCATGAACCACCAAGGCTCTTCCAACTACTGAATTGGGGCCAGAGAGTGGTATCTGCATGTTTGATGGCAAACATACAACATAATTAGCTACTTTCCATGTGGAATTATATGGTTCCAAATGGTTTCGAATTATGACTGACGGGCCTAAAAGCCATGATTTGATAAATATGCATCAAAAGAACAAATATAATGTTAAAATACAAATTAAAAAGAGCACCTGATTATCCACAATTGAAACCTCTGCAACCCCTATATTTCAAAACAAAGGACCAAAAATTACATCACCAGGTCCAGAAAGCAGTTCAATATAGAGGAAGACAAACGAGAAAATAAAAAAGTTATACCATCTGCATTAGCAACTATGTTTCCCAGGTCACCCGCATGGCGGACTTCGTCCTCAGGAGCACCATGTGTCAACTTGTTAGGATTAAAATGTGCTCCTAAAAGTCATTCAAGAAACAAACGCTTGTAACTTAATTGAACTGGACCACGGCAAGAAAAGAAAGCAGTGAATTCCAGTTGTCTTACCTGTTGAAATACACCCATTTGTGGTATCACCATACTCATGCTGCAAGAAAAATTGATAAAAGTGTTTACGAAGTAAACAATTTAGAAGGAAGGGGCATGAAGTAACAAGGGAAGCAAACACTCACTAGGTGAAAACCATGAAGACCCGGAGTAAGGCCAGTAATGCGAACATTAACCGTTGTTGGGCCTACTCATAACACACAGAAATAAGCAGTTAGACACGTGAAAAGTAGCAATTGACATTCACACAAGACGAAAGGCTAATTTTAAACATCCACTCACTTCTCTTCTGTCACATTTTCATCCTATTTTTCTTCATATCTTTCTCTTCCCAACCTTATCCGCTCCAAAATGGATGGGGGAGAATGTTTAACATTTTCCATAATGAAAAGAGTTACATTCATTATAAGACTTCCTAGAGCACTGGGACTACCTATTCTACGAATTATCTCCACGCACACTTTCTGACTTGTCTTGTTTTCTCTTTATCTTTTGCCCAGTGAGGAAAAAGTTTCTCATACTTACTATTTAGAGAAGAAAATAGAAGTGAAAATGAATGCGCTTCTCCACTAAGCTAAAGTAAACTTGTGTCCTGACTCTTTGGGAAACTCTTCTACTTACTTCTTCAAAAGCTGATATAAGTTGGTTTCAGCTTATTAAAGAAATTCAATTCATTTTATTTTCCTGTTTTTTTTTTTCCTTAAGATAAATTTATTCAAACTACAAAGAAATTATAAAATTACAATTTTTCAAGCGTTAAATGAGTCCTTCTCTTATTCTCTTTTGGTTCCACCAATTTCAGAAAACCAAAATGCATTAATTTCTTTCTTCAAACTTCAATGTTCGCTTAGTCATAAAACGAGTCAACACTCAATTTGATCTATAAAAGATTAAGCAGCTAGCTGATAGATCCCGAACACTTTTTTTCATTTTAAAGATTTTTTCACTTCTAATAATTTGATGAAATACTCTTAGAAGAAGTCACATCAATAATTAAATGTCACCATCATACGTTCTTTACTTCTACCTGACTCAAGCAATAGAACGAGAATAAAACGCATAATTTTTTTGAATAGTTTATCGTTTGTCACCATTGTATTCATTTCGATTCCACTCAAACTAAATTATTACTGTTAGAGAGAGGAGAGGACGAACCATCGTCTTCTTGTGTTAGGGTGGCGACGCCTTCGACGGCCGAGTTTCCCTTGAGGACGGCGACGGCCTTCTTGGTGGCGGCGAGGACGGTGAAGGTCTTGGAGCGCGAAAGGGTTAGGGATTGGGGAGTGAGCTTAACGGAGACGCCGGAGAATGACGACCGGAGAAGCGAACTGGGTTGGACCGGCGACGGAGCGACGACAGCGTTGGCCGCCATTGCTAGATGCATTGTGACGGAGAGTGAAAGAGGTTTAAATGTTTGTGATAATGCAGCAGAGAATGTGTGTGAATCTGTGGTTAAAAGCAAATTATATAATCCTCTTCATCACTCGTGCTCCAAACTCTAGACCTTTCGCTTCTTTTGTTTTTTCATTTTTTTTGGCTGCTTCTGAAATTTAGTACTATTTTTTATTAGGTAGAAAAAAAGTTATAAATGTGTAGTTATTTTATGGTATATGAATAAATAGAATTCATTAATATATTTTATTACTGGTAATATAATTTTATGTCGTGCGAAATTTTATCTTTAATTTCTTATTATGTAAGTTAAAAACCGTTTGTCAAAGTAAAATTAAATTTTGGCTTAGATAAATAAAGTTGGATAAATTTTCTTAATTTCCATACATTGTGTCTCCTTGTAGGAAGTTGAATAAAAAGAAAAATAGAGAGGAACGAAATAAGAATGGTAGAAACAAAATAAAAAGAGAATAAAATTTTGTTTAGAAGAAATAAAAAGGAAGTGAAAAAAAGTTACCCTTGTTTAACTGAATACAAAAGAAAGAAAAAATAAATAAATGAATTATATGAAAATGTATTACAATATTTAAATGTAAATTTTGTGATATAATATTTTATAACATAAAATTATGTAATATTAAAAGTGATATTATGTTATTAAAAGAAAAGTGAAGAAGAAAGAAAAAAAAAAGAGTAAAAAGTGATATTATTTAAATTCCATATGTTTGGATCTATAAAATTACAATATACAAGATGTAAAAATGAGAAAAAAAAATGCAGAAATCAATATATTGAAAATTAAAAAACACATAAATATCTAGAAAAAATTATGTTGGTAAACGTTTTGCTATTATGTGAAGATTTACGAAGAAACAGAGTATAACGGATTTATAGATAATAAACATAAACAATAATTAAATATTATAGATACATTTCATTATATTATAATAAAATAGTTAGTTAAAATATAAATATTAAATATATTTTATATTAAAATAAAAATAATAATTAATTTAAATTTTGATGATTTATTTTTATATATTTTTTATTCTGAAATATAATTTTATTTATTGAAACTTATAATAATTTTGTATTTTGGTTTAGATTTTATTTTAACTTTAAATTACATTTTCAAACATTTATTTTTTACTTTAAATTATTTAAAAAAATATTTTATAATTATTTTACTAAATATATTAATATATAACTAAATTTATTTTATCACATCTTACAAACTTCTCCTTTACATTCCACTCAATTTCCCTTATTCTAAACAATTCATATATATATATATATATATATATATATATATATATATATATATATATATATATATATATATATATTTATATAAAATATTTTTTTTTATATATATTAATTTTTTTTTTTTTTATATATTTATAAATAAACCTAT
>Ga0099825_1009538_pt1 | contig 11031 bp, 4 predicted proteins | sample SiratroredBW_FD_76838 | JGI IMG/M metagenome (GOLD analysis project Ga0099825, IMG submission 76838) | Root nodule microbial communities of legume samples collected from California, USA - Siratro red BW | ecosystem: Host-associated > Plants > Roots > Nodule | place: USA: California | collected...
AAATATTTGAGAGAAAAAAAAAAAATATATTATATTTTATAAAAAAAAAATAAGTTTAAAAAAAAAAATATATATATATATATATATATATATATATATATATATATATATATTGGATACAAAATTTTAAATATCTTAGGGTTTTTATAAATTACAATTATCCTATACATAGTTTTATATTTAAATAATGCTGCATGATTTTTTGATTAGTGATACTATGTATTTTTATATCATCAACAATCATTTAATCATCCTTCTTGTATGATTGCATATTATTTTTCTGTTACTAAATTCATTTTAGAAAAATTAAAATTATCCACTATTTTTAATGAAATAAATGTAATTATTTTTGTAAAATCTAACTTGGAAACCATTTTTTATGAATTATTAAACATATTTTCTTAATTTGGTTCCGTATAAATTATATTAATCTTTTATAATAAATAAAAATAATGCATCAAAGTGAAGTTGTTTTTGAAAATATTATTTTAATAAATAAGATATTTATTCTTGTTCTTAATTTATATGATTTTTTTATAAATTGTAGTTACTTTAAGACTAAAATAATAATAACTATACACGCATCCCATTTTATACCAAATATTTGACTTAAAGACAACGAAAATCAATTAAAAAGGTCAAAAGATTTAGACAAGATTAAAGGTATCTTTTAGTAGGCAGAAATTTTATGAAAATCATAAAAAAGGGGCCTTTAGAATTCTTTGTGGGTTTACCTATTTCTCTTATAGTTATATTGTTCTTGGAGTAGGAAGATCAATAATACGTAAGAAAATGACTCCAAAAGTCATATGAACATGTTAGATTCTTAGGAGAATGAGTCTTGTTGGATATGAATATGACTTACCATGTCCTTTAGTCAACATTTATAATAATTTTCGTATATCTCAACTAAGGAAATAAATATTTGATTCAAGTCATATTCTAGAGTATGAGTAAGTGCAAAGAAAAAAAGATTTATCTTTTAAGGTGAAGCTAGTTATACTTTTATTCTCAAGCAAAGTAACTCCAAAATAATTCTGCCGTAGAAACATTCATTTAATCAAAGAGTTGTATGATCTCACCTAAAGTATTTCCATTAGAGAGATGGAGGGGATGGTTAGAGAATCTTATCCTAATCTTATTCTTAGTAAGTTAATTTTCGAGGACAAAAATTTTTGTTGTTGGGGATAATTGTGATGGACTTGCACCTCCTTTCAAACTCTCTCTTGTGCCTTTCTCACACTCTTAAAATCTCTCTCCCTTCTCTCTAGCTTTTCTCCCTCCATACCTCATCTGTTTTAAAGTCTAATCACACCATAGAGTAGATGAGGAGCCAAAGATCATTTCTATTCGATCAAAATTTAAAATAGAGTAAGTGATTATTTGCTCTAAAGATCCCTTGTTCCTTATTTTTCCTTAAGTTTTTGTCATTAATTTTGATAGGGACAGTTGAGAAAAGTATTTCTCTCAACTTAACTAAGGTTCTGCTAAAGTCTGGTTTTGTTTGGATAACTTGTTTTAGATCCTTAGAAATCAAGTTAGTGACACTAACTAGTTTGGAAGAATTGTTTTGGGATCATCATCTAAGTAAGGGAAGCTAGTAACCTGTTTTTATACTAGTTAGTTACTTTTAAATAGAACTAAGATAGAAGACTTGAATATGTGATTCTCAGTGTTCAAGTCTTTCTTGCAGGTCTCATTGGTCCTTGAGCATTGAATAAGTTTGATTGTTTATCTTAATTTTGTGTGATTAATTGACCTGATTTGAGTAATGATGTTAGAAAGTAACATGCCAAAACTTTTGATTGAATTGATATGATGTGTGATGACTACATTATATGTTTATAAGTAACCACTTTGGTTGAAATGAAATCTAAGGTAATGGAGATAACTAATTTTAAAAATATAAAGATAATTGATTTTAATGAATTTAGTAGATATAAATTGTTCTGGTGGTAAAGAATGATATTTGATGAAATATTTAATTTTATGTTGTGTGAACTTGTTGGAATAGTAAATTTTGATGATTAAGTAATTAAGTATTGTTTTGATGATGGAAAGATGCTTGCATAATATGATTTATGGATTGAATGAGTGAATAATGGAATGATGAAATTGATGTCATACATTTAGGATAATGTATGAGTTGTGTTTGTTTGTGTGCATTCAGTATAACACGCCTATGTTTAACAGTGATCTTCTAGCACTGATGATCTAAGTCACGTAGACTAAGATATCAGGTGGTGAGAAGCTAATGAGTGAGTTCATACACACCGGGACGTAGACACTCGATATTTGATGTTTGAACTTATCTTGATCATTTCCCTTAGATGCGCTGGTAATCTAAAGTTGGATATTGGATTAGATGTTAGTCTATAGTAGGGGCATACTTAATGGGTCTTCCGGAAGACGATAGGTCCATGTGACCTATATATGTGATGTGGTCCATCTGTGGTTATATGTGTGATGTGGTCTATGTGAGGCCTTTATGTGTAATGTGGTCTATGTGAGACATTATGTATGATGTTTAATATGAATACTTGAAATGTAAATGTATTTGGTACTAAAACTTTATATGTCAATCTTTAAAGGAATTCTACTGAATGACTAATATAATTTTATTCTTTTTTGCAAGTATTAAGTACGTTGTAAAATTTTATTTTCCTAGCTTATTCTAATTTTTCATGTTTTATGAACTATGATGAATATATTATGTATGTGTGCAGATACTACTAATGTAAGTACTGAAACGTTTTAAACTTTATTTTATATAAGATATATATGTCGTATAATAAGTATTTTAAAATATTATATACTTTGTATAGAAGTTTACATTTTGTTTTATATATAAATTTGGGGTGTTACAAATATTTTATGTCTAAGATCTGAATTGCAAAATTAAAAATTAACAACTTTTTGTAAAAGCCAAGGTGAAAAGTTATGCTCACAATATTAATAATGATAGTAGACAAAGATTTATTATGAACTTTGATGCACAATCCACTGTATTATTGACTAATTCTATGAATATAGAGTCACAACAATTTTATTCTAAAGTATTTGGTCTAATTCTATATGTTTTTCCCTTCTGAAAGAAACTCAAAATTTTTAATGCAGACATTTTTACCTTTTTTTTATTTTACAATATTATGTTTTTCATTTGTATCTGTTTATTAGATTAATAACACTTTATTTTATTTTAAATTGATTAGGATAAGAAGCAAAATTTGATTAGAGGGTATCATAGTTATCTCCGTCTTTGTGGTTGAATTTCTTTATTTCATTATCATGTGATAATAATAACTTCAATGTTCATATTTTACTATATTTATGTGTTTATATTTTGGTTTCACATCTTTTATTCGCCCTTTACTTAATTGAATGCTATTAACAGAAAAAATGATTTGATTGGAACTTATATCCAATATTTAATTTAATATAATTTATGAAAAATCATTTTATATTTTTATAATCCATCAAATCATTATAATTAAATATTTTAACATTTCAGTGTACATAGAAGGTTAAATTCATTTGTTCAATCTATCTAGTGAATATCAAATAACATTTCAATAGTTTTAATTCAAAAATATATATATTTAACATTAGCAATTACAGGTATATATTATCAATAATAATAGTTGGTATCAGTGTAATTACAATAAAAATATATTAATTTAATATTTTTTATTACATGTGAATTATTTTAATTGGTACAAACACTTTTGAAATAAACAAACCCTAAACATATATATATATATATATATATATATATATATATATAAATGAATCATGTCTTCCAAATCCATGACTCTTCCAAACAGGTCTTTTTCACATGTCGTTTGTGTGATATACATCGGGAAATAAAATGAAAGAATATTATATATTATTATTAGTCACGGGAATAAGGGTTTTAAGGACCAATTCAATTCAAAAGAGGAAGGAAGGTAACAATAGCCAATTCAATTTAAAAGAGGAAGTAAGAATAGCCTCTATAGCCTCTGAATTTAATCCAGCTTAAAACATTTTATTATGTTTATTATCAAATATAACTATTAAAATTAAAATGTAATGAACAATCAAACTATAAAGGTCCTACTTGAATGAGAAGTATTGGTTTCAATGTTTATTAACATGAACTCTGTTTATTATGAAGGGAAGAAGATACAAATCCTGGAATAGATAATCTTCAAATAAGACTTCTATTCTTACTAATTAATAATTAAAAGATTTAAATATATTGAATTTAAATTAATTAATTTTTATTAATATTTAAATAAATATGCTATTTTGCTCTTCAAGAAATTAGAAAGTTGTAGATGTAAACAAAGGAAACTTAAATTGTTAGTGAAAATATTAGTTGATCTAACTTTACCTTAAATAATTTTCATTATGTAATTTTACAACAAAATATTAAAAACATGAAAATATTTTTATATAAAAAATTACATAAATGTTAATAAACATTCTAATGTCTTACCATTTTTATCTTCATTTGTTAAATTCACTCTTACAATAGAGGATAAGTTATTGTCTTTTAGTATTTTATGGTCTATTTTTAATTTACAAGTACATATATTATATATTATAAAAAATATTCTTTTGGTTGACCACCAAAAATATTTTATAAGAAGCACATCATCATAATATTGTGTCATTACAAACAACTCCTCTAAAAGAAAAATCTCTCACTTTTTACATAGTTGATCAATTTTTCATATTATCATTTTCTTTCTCGTGAAGAGTTAAATAATATCTCATGAAAAGTTAAATAATATTTGATAAAAACACATAAGTTTATGTTAAGTATTAAAATGATATCTCAAATAGAAGTTTAAATTAAATACTATATGACAAACATTTTAATATAACCCTCACATACATATAAAAAATGAAGTGTTAAACAATTGAACATTAACAAGCATTAGACAGTCTAACAATTAGATAATTTAAAATTTCTTTAAAAGATTTAATCTTTTAATAATGTTTTAACAATAAAAAATCTTAAAATAATTGTTTTTCTCTTAATAAATTTGAGTTTTTGACCTTGTCTTCTTCAAGTATTAGAACATCTCAATGTGTTTAAGAAAATTAGTTAGAAAAAGTTAATCTTACACTATACGAGTCTCCATCTTTTCATTAGACAGTTTATACAGGTCAAATAAGTTTTGCTTAATTTTAACTCATTTTTCCACTCGAGCAATTTCGTTTAAATTTTAATTAATTATTTCTAAAACTAAATTAATAGAAATAAAAATGTTTTAACTAAGCCCAAATCAAAAATTGTGGAAAACAGTATTCTATGATTTTAGCTAACAGCCTTGTGATCTCTCTTAAACAATTTCTTGTAATCAAGTATTTCCGCTGGGAGCAAGAGAATTTTAGGTCAGAATAATTACTATTCCAAATAATATTTGAACCTTTAGTTAGAAGTAGTTATTTTAAATGATATCCAAAATTTTAACTAGAAATAGAAGTAATTGTTTGGTCAAGAGTATCTAACATGCAAATAATATTCAATTTATATTTACAACGTTAGTTCACCTAATAGTAGTCGATTGTATTGTATTGATCAAGAAATAAATATAATCTTGATTCACAAAGAAACAATTACGACAATACTAAGTACAAAAATATTTCTTATTATTAACTCTTCAATTGCATACTATTAGTTTGCCATCTAGCATTTAAAACACGAGTTGTTTTTACAAAAGGCATATCTTTTATAGTAAATTTTGCAAAAAACGTATTGACATTAGTTATACAAAAAATTAATATATAATTTAATCCTCCCTTAATGTATTTCAAGAGTTTTAACAGTCAGTATTAGAACTTAATTTTAAGTGTAATTCAAGAGTTTTCACAATTGCTATTAAAACTTAATCTACGAAAGGATTGAACATTGAACGCTTAACAGTTAATACAAGAGGACACAATATAAGAAAGTTTAGAGATTAGAGACAAATAAAGATAGTTGAGTCTTTGAATATCAACTATGAGAAAATTAAATATGTAACTAAAAAAGATGTTGTTGTCACCCTCACACGTTAATACAACATGAAGAATGGTGTATCTCTAATCCATATGTTTGAAATAATGTAAATTCTGCTGAAAAATGTCTGGAAGTTCAGAACGAAACTTCTTGAAGACCCAAATAAACTTGAAACTACTCCATAACATATCTAAAGTTTGGAGGAAGTCTAACCGCGGCCATTCAGGAAACTCAATGAAAAAAGCCTAACGTGGAATGAGCTTGCTTCAATTATGAATAAAAAAGGCTAACGTGGAATGAGCTTTAATTATGTTTTTAGTCGAAGTGGTAACGACAAACGGTTGTCCCAAGAGAATGTTCATAATTACTATTAAAGAAAAGATGAAATCAAGATAGTTAAAATTGTAAATTGTGAAATGGTAAATTGTGAAATGGTAATACTAATAGATATTACTTTTTTTAAAAAATATATATAAATATATATATATATATATATATATATATATATATAATATTTTTGTAAAAAATAAATAAATAAGAGAAATTAAAAAAAAATATTTGAGGAATGATTTAATTTTGATACAAAACTATTTAAGTTTATATAGTTACATTTTTTTCTATTTTACTTAATATATTACATAAAAAGAAATTAAGTAATAGATGTGTTAGATATATTATGAAGGAGTAATAACAATGTAAAATCTATGTAAAAACATCTAATGCCCAAATTAAAGTCATAAACCCTATAAGCACAAACCAAAATATACATACATAACTAATCAATTTATTTTTTAATATTTCATCAAACTTAAGTCTACAAAATCAACTACTTTGACAATACTTAGTAAAACTTAATCATCTAATATAAATCAGTCACATTAAAATGAAAATTAAAGGAATCTTCATTAGTTTTATCTTCTTCATGAAGCACATCAATAAGAACATTCTCCTCCTCTAAAGTTAGGATGACAAAAACATCATTATCTTCCACACCACCTTAGACTTGACCTTCAACCAAGTGTTCATCATCTCCATTTGAATTAAAAGTATCATTTAAATCTATATTGCCCAAGTGTAAGTTGTGAAGTATGATTTTTTTTCTGACTAGAAGTCCAAGAAAATCTTATTAATGTATGCTCTAATGACTTTGGATGTGTGAGTATGACTGAGATTTTAGAATTAAGAAAGGGTTAAAATGCCTTAATCAAATTAATTTAGTTTTATTTTAATTAAAATTAAAATGAAACCCAATCAAAAAGAAAGAGTAAACAGAAACTCATGTCTTAATTAAATTAATTTAATTAAATTAATTTTATTTTAATTGAATTTGAAATAAAATCCAATTAAACAATATAAAGAAAGAGTAAACTCTATAGACTCTTTATTTGATTCATTCTTTATTTGTCTTAATTAAATTTATTTTATTTTACTTTAATTAAATTTTTAAACAGTACAAAGAAGTAAAAGACTTTAAGTAAAAGACTTTTCATTTGAAATGAAATTGAAATATGAAAATATTAATCCTTATCTGGGTAAAATTTGAAAAAACGTGTAAAATAATAAGATTTTATAAGAACACTCTCAATTATAATTATACTAAGATTTTAGGATTAAACTCTCAGATTATAATTACCATCGATCAAATGTCCTCGATTATAATTACCATTGATCAAATGTCCCACAAAAAGCAGCGATCAAATCAAACTCCACTAGGAAAAACAACTCATCAAGTAAAGCAAATCTAACGAAGTAAAGCCATTTCAAAGAGTAACTAACATAATTACTTTTCTTAAACCTTATTAGAACGTGTATCAACTCTTACAAAACCTATTTCAAATGTAATTTAATTTTCAAAAAATAAAAAATAAAGCTACATGAGTTACGATCTCAACCGACGAAACTATAAGAACCAATATTCATAAAAGAAATAAAAAAAATGCATTGCTATATTCGAAGAACATAACCTACAGCCAGAATTATTATTTCACGTTCATTCAAAACAACTCTTACAATATACACCGTTGTTCGACCATGCTCAAAGGTTATAAAAAGAAAAAAAATTAAAGATGATAAATTTCTTAAGATAATAACCTTAGTTAATATCTATTTATTTTTCAATTCTTTAAAACTTTTTCATTGTAGCCAAACACTTTTAACTTTACCTTATATTTTATGTATCTCCACTTGTACCTTTTATTTTCATATATCATATTCATCTCCCCTGTACCCATCAAACACTAAGCAAAAAATTACCCACCCAAGACTAAACTATGTTCAGCAAACACTTAAAATATGATAATCCTTAAAAAAAATTGTAAACTTTGGAGGTAACTAAATCCACACACTTCATAGCAACGAATACATAATCTTCATAGACAATAGCCAAGATAACGGATAAAACCATTCGGTCCCATGAAATCTAAACCGATGAAATCTAAACCGTAATGAAAATTCTCAAAAGTTGACAGGTAACAAAATTATGAAAGATGAAACAAAAATCCTTGTGCCTACAAATAAGATGTGAATTCTACTGAGCACTTCTCACCTGTATCTGCAACAAAAGAATTCCATGCACAATAAGGGCAATATAATATAAATTGATAAAACAAACAGGTAAGTGGTACAAATAACATCAAATTCATAACAAACCGGAAACAATACATTCCCATGGATAACTCTTAAGAAGTTTCATCTTCATTTTTTATAATAAACTAACGAATACTAACATCAGAAAATTAATTTTACCATAAGCAAGACACCTTTCTAAAACTACACAAAACATAATTACAAACAAAGAATAGAAGACTTCTACACAGCTGTGTAAAGAAAGTAATTCATATCTTTTGATAGCATTCCAAACAATAAACCCTGTCTCCCACAAATCCTTGTCGATTCTTACACCATAAAATGACAGATATTCAAAACCACAAATGTATATTACATTTACCATTTTGTATTGCAATGAAGGTTATTCTCTAAGCTAGCATGAGGATACTAATGTTGTTTTACAACTTTTTATATTATACAAGCAACTTATAAGAAAGTAAATCTAAAAGGAAAAACAAGAGAACAAGTAAAGCAATGATGTACAACAAATCAATAATTAAAATGTATGCCAAGAACAACATCTTAGATTCAAAGATGAAGTCCATTGGCATGAAATATAACAGGAATGCTTCCAAATAATCAGCAAAAAGACAAATGACAAAACTAATCACCTCAGATGTTACTTGGATACATGAACACTCTAACCCGTGCTCCCTGAAATGCATCAAAACTCAAAATATCAAATACCAGGTAAAAAAAAACCAACATAATAAAAACAGTGTTGTCAAATAATTACCATTGATCTGGGTGGAAGATTTGACTTGAATTTTGCACGAACAACACCACTGTTACCATGAGGCCTCGTAACCTTCCCCCAAATGCAGCGGTAATGGCTTCCATTCTTCTTCACCTTAGCCTTGTAAATATAGGCCATTCTCTTGCCGGCATACCACCCTACTTCTTCTTTGGTGTTCACTCCCTCAATTTGGATCAGGGATGTGTTGGGATACTGGTTTGACTTGGACCTGAAAAGTATCACCAGTTAATTATAAAAAAGATATTTTCCAGTGTGAGGCGATTAACAAGGCAATGAAGAAGCAAAATAGTAAAAAAACTAACAAAGCAAGAAGCATTTACCTTTTGTATCCAAGGATTGTACCCCTCACATAGAGTCTAAAACAAAAGGTAAAAGGGAGTGTTATGGAGTGATTCGGGAGTAAAACATACCTAACTGCTCACAAAACATTAATTTTTACATATCATACATACATATTTCACTATGATTATCAACAAAAACAGTACCAGTTGTAACAGTGACTACATTCCAATTCTAACAATCGTCAATAAACTAAACCCTTCAATAACAAAATCAACAGTGCAGCACATGAAGGTACGTCCGATTTTAAAAACAGAACAAAAGAATCCGTTCTAAGGAATAAGGAAACGATTGTAAACAAAACTATGAATGGATTTTCGAAAGAGAAAAACAAAAGAAGTGGGTGGGAGTGTAAGTGTTGAAGATAAAGCGTAAAAATGCGCAATGGTCGAAATCTAAAGTTTGTGGGAATGAAAGAAGGAATACCTGACGCGCTCTCCTTGGCGTCCCTTCACCATCTTCGTTGCTAGCTGCAGCTCACAGACGCGACGATACCGACACAAACAGCGATACTGCGGCGTAACCCTAGAAATCTAAGAATTGGGTTTTTAGGGTTTTTATAATGAAAGCTCTGAAGAAAACTTTACACTGTCGGGTTTTGAATGATAAACCCAGCCCACCTTTTTTCGGCCCGATATGTTGGCAACTAATGGACTGCGTCTTCCTATCCCTCCATGATTTCTTCGCGCACCTCCATAGTCAAAGCGAAAGTACTATTTTACCCTCATTTTCTTCAATCCGAAATACAAATTTTAAAAGGGTATTTTAGTGACTATGGAATTATGGAGTGCAGGAAGAAGCCGTCGACCTAATGACTTTTACGCCTGGTTTCTATTTTGTGTTTAAGTACATAAAGAAAAGAAATGTATGTATGTATATGCAGTATGAAACTTACGGGGAAGTGGTGGGTGTCTATTTAAATGGATGAATAAAAATATATTTTATTAAAGATATCAGAAACAAAAGTGTGGAACTTAAATTGTATAATGATCACATCCAAGGTTAAATTGTATAATTGAATATGTCATCTTCTTATAACATTTGCAATTTGTTTGGTTAAGTTTAAACGGAGAAGTTAGAAAAAGGAGAAGGAAGAGAGAGGAAAAAATTTAAGAAATTTGTTAATAACTTAATAACAGGACAAAGATTATATTTAATGGATTATATAATTTAATTTTTTATTCATGAATTTTTTACAGTGCCCCACAAAAGAAAAAGTTATTATCTATATTAAAATCTTATGTTCAAACGCTATATATATATATATATATATATATATATATATATATATATATATATATTTATAATCTTATAAAAAATATATATTTTTTATATA
>Ga0099825_1009539_pt1 | contig 11031 bp, 2 predicted proteins | sample SiratroredBW_FD_76838 | JGI IMG/M metagenome (GOLD analysis project Ga0099825, IMG submission 76838) | Root nodule microbial communities of legume samples collected from California, USA - Siratro red BW | ecosystem: Host-associated > Plants > Roots > Nodule | place: USA: California | collected...
TATATAATTTTTTATATAAATTTATTGTTAGTTTTTAAATTATATTTATTACTAACTAAATCTATTTCATATATTAATAACTAAATTCATAGCATGTAACTTTTCTTCACAGTAACCACTCTTCTATTCAAATTAAATTAAATTTTTTGCATTTATTTTAGTTACACATTAGCAATAGATCACACGTGCCAAATAAAACAGAAGAGGAATAGGTAGAGAATATTAACCCTATTAAAATCGTTCTCACTATATTAATTAACTCATTAATTGAAATATTAGATACACAGTTTCATCTAGTAAATTAAGATCGTGTCCTCTATTTAGGATTTCATTTAATTTTATATTAAATCGTGGAATAAGGCCACTATTTCTTTACAATGATATCGTGTCTTTTATGCACGATTTACTCATATCTGAAAATAAAAAAAAATGCACCATTTCAGAAATTTCATAAAAAAATTACACCAGTTTAGGAAATTTGCCTAGTTTTTATTATCTTTATTATTTTTATTCTTTCCAAAATTATTATGATTATTAGCGCTACTAAATTATAAGTAACAAGTAGAAAGGAAAATCATTAAAAAAATCTGTAAAATGATTGTTTTAAAATTTTGAATTGAAAATACCAACAATATTTTATGTAAGTTTAATTAAGGTCTATTATTGCCGATTCTTTTCAAAAATTCCATCAAAATGTGTATATACACTAAGTTTAACAAGATAAAAAGAAAAATAATAACTTCATTTGAAACTAAAAATTAAAAAAAAATAAATCATCTCAACTAAAAACTATTTAAGAAAAATAAGTATTTAAAAATTTAAGATGAATTAGAAATTTTATATTAGATAAAAATGAATAAAATCAATAATATACAAGTAAAAAACTCATGAAGATATTGTTTTAAGATTTTGAATTTAAAAAAAAATCTCAGTATCTTATAAGATTTATTTGGGACTCATTAACATTCAAACTTCTCAGGTATCTCATTTTAAAAAACCTAAAAAAAAAATATTATTATTATAATTTTTAAAATTTACATCTAAAAATCATTTCAAAATCTTAATTAATAAATCTTTGAACTATTTAGTAGTGAGTTTTGAGTACTATGAAGGAAATCGTAGATTTTGATTCGAATGGGACCATTATGAAAAATAGTTAAAACCAAATAAATGAAGTCGATTTTTAATAAATTTATAACTCGAGAGAACCACTAAAGTGCTTTCTAAAGTAGGCGCGTTTGGAAAGCAAAAAGAGAGAAAGTGGTTTTTATGTGAATGAGATTAGAAGAGTATGCGTTTAATACACGTTAGTGTGGTAACTGAACAAGGCTTATAGTCACAAACCTGGTTTTTTCAAACCTTAAATGAGTCTTCATCTTGCCCCACGATGGTGCCACCCCTAAGTACCCTCCACCATGCATTGTTCCGCACATCTTCAAATTAATGCACCTTCCACTCTAACCACGCCTAAACTTCACCAAACTTTTAAAGGACCAGAACCAAGATGCTTTTTCCATCAATGCTTCCAACATTTTATATCACCCTCCACAACTTAACTTCTATATTAATATCCTATCACCGAATAACACCTAGCTAAGTTCGGAACCACTACTCGTCAATTATTGTCACCTTCAAGAGAGTCTTTCAAGGTTCAAAGTTCTTGGCAATGGTGAAGAGCTTCACCAACTATATTCTTTCCAACATTTGCCAAGAAAAACATTCCATAATTTTCTATTGAAGGAAAATGAAAAGAAGAGATGGATTCTTTTAAAAAATGTGTCTTGTTTGGCTCAAAGTTTTAAGAATAAAAGAAAAATATGATAGAGTAAAATTTTTTAGAATATCTAATAACTATTCAACTTGTACCTGAAATTATATATTTAAAAATATTCTCATAACTAATGACTCAATAGATTGAATAATTTTATTAAAATAAATTTTAATACTACAAAAATCTAGATCAATCTTACAAAAATTTATTTATAAAGTGAGATTTACTTTATTTATATATTAAAAAATCTTATCTATAATTTTCCCTTTAAATAAAACTTTTCCCTTATAGTCAATGGATAACTTTTCTTTCTTTTTTTTCTATTAAAATTCCTCAACCAAATATAATTTCACCTTCTTATACTCAAATTTTATAAATAATTATTACAACACAACTTTGACAGATAATAATGTTATGCTAACATCATTCCTGTCTTGTTTTTCATTTTATATATTTTTATGTACGATATAAAATTATTAGAATGAATTTTCCAGTTTCGTGTTAACAATTACTTACACTACATTTATCACCATATTTTTTTTATAATAAATTTACCATCATAGAACGGTTAAAAACTAATAACAAAGAAAAACAAATCATAAAGTTTAAATTCAAAATAGGAAATAACGATAAAATAAAAGTGAAAGTATTGTAAGGTGAGCAATAATAAAAAATAAATATGAAAATATCTTGATAAAAAAAAGTAAGTAAATTTATTAGAAATCATGTTAAAATATATTAAAAAGGATAAAATTACGTTGATAATTTATTAATTTTTTTCTTATAATTCGATTCATTAACCACACTTTTTAAAACGTTGATGTATTTTAATTTGGTTATATTACTCATCTGTATAAAGAAAATCTTTAATATTGGAACGTGAAATTTACGCAATTTTGCAATTATAAATGATTTGATAATGATAAACAATAATTTGATGAATTTAATTAAAATAACTAAGATAAATTCTAATTTATCTTATAATTTGAAATTGATATAAAAATTAATTAAATTTTAAAAAATACTCATATGTGTACACTAAAATAATTCTCCATTTATATATTTTTATTTCAATCGTACCATTAATCATGAAAGATCTGGCACACATGGCACACTAGTGAGCTTTGTCAACTGCATTTGACTTCAGTCACAAGCTTTAAAACACATTTTTTAAAACTCGAGTCTTTTCTTCTTTAATGTGTGGAACTTCTTTTATTAAAGTCAGCACACACCCTGTCCTAAAATGGGGTGCAACTTGCTTCAACTTCTGTTATTTTTTATCTATTTTTCTTTCTCAGCTTTTTATGTATAGTAATTCCTTTTTCGATTTTTCCTAAACATAAAACTTAAAAATATTGAAACAAATTTGATGTCATGCTGATTTCAACTTCTGCTTGTTGAGTCAACAATAATGCTGTTGTTTTCTGAATCACCGACACTGTTATTTATTTCATGTCATTACTAGGGTTCAGCCATTTGTCAGTAGCTACTACCATTATTTGGATACACATTGATTTTTGTTAGGTGAAATTTCAGTTCCCTTTCATTCATTATGGTTTACCCAGCAAATAATGTTCATTTCATTGAATTCATACACTTGTGGATGAACTTAAAATCTTTATCTTTCGGCACTGTTCCCCGTTAATTAGCTGTTGAATTTCGTATTACTATATTTCTGTTCTCATATCATACACTTTCCAAAATTATATCATAGATTAAGACTATTATCCACTTCATTTGAAAATTAACAATGATGATAAAGGTTGTACAAGACTTTCTGGCTTGAACACTGCACCATGATAATTTAGTTTTGATTTCCAGAATATATGGCTGCAAAGTTTTTGTTTGAAAATGCGAAGAATATGAAAACGAAAGATTATATCATGATGCTTCACAAAACACTTAAATGCGTGTTTTATTTCTCCTCTTGTTAACCATAATTAATCACACCATTAACTATAAACCTAACCAAAAAATATTATTGATATCTTACTATCATCCAACTATTTATGAGGATGTGGCATAAACAAATCTACAGCATGAGGAAAATTATAACTGCACTCGTCTAGCAATTAATTTATTCTAATAATTGAGAACAAGTAATTAAGTAGTGATAACGACAAAAAGAGATCATTGATTGAAAAGCATGAGACAGACATAAAAGAAGGTCTCAAATTCTTGAATCTATATCGTGGTACTTTTTGCTCTTCTCCTTTGTATGTGCATCTTGTGCTACAGCTTTAATGTGGCTTCTTTACTAATCATCCAGTGTTATTAATTCTTATATAATGAATAATGAAGGAAACAAATTTTGAAACAAATTTTTTTACTATACTGTAACACCAAAATACATATATATACATCTCCTCTCCCTTTCCCTTTCTGTATTAATCAATTTTGTATGTATCTATTCAACTATTTTACATATAAGTAGCAAAAATTTTGTATGTATTTATTCAATTATTTTATATATACATATACATACGGAGAAAAAATAATATTACAGATGTATCGCTTGAATAACTGACTCAAGTTTATGAATTCTTCAATCAACTCTAATTCTCTAATGATCATAATATATACAATTATCTTTTACTCAATGCCTTAGCAACCGCATTTTCATTTTCGAGATAATACATCAATTAAAAATCATAATTTTTTAAGAACTTTAACTGTTGTCTCTAACTCATTCAATTTCTTTTGATAAAACATTTAAACACTTATAATTACTAAATACATCGAATTTAACATCATAAATATAACGCATCTAAGTCTTCAAAGTAAAGACCAAAGTTGTAAATTTTAAATCATAAGTTCAATAGTTTCTTTAATAGATTTTCTAAGTGTCAAAAACATAAGTCATCACTTTCTTCTCCTCCTGTATTAAAACACACCTAATATCCTAATCTTAATATAATGTATATCAACAAACCTTAAAAGATTTACATGGATCAGAAATAATCAAAATCAAGGAACCATTCAATCTACACTTTATCTTTATAAAACTTTGCTCACATCAATTCAATTATGTTAAATGAGCTATTATTTTAGAAAATTCTTAAAAAATATTCAATAATAGTAAGTTAAACCCACAAAACTTTAAATTTTTGAAATTATTTTCGGATGTTCAATAGAGACTTATCTCAGCTTTAAAAGTATAAACTTAAATCCCTTAAGATAAGATAAATTGTCTCAAAAACCTAAGACTCCTCTCCTTTAAACTTAAATCCCTTAAGATAAGATAACTTCCAGAATTCAAAACTCACATTTAAACAGTTTGATATATTACTTCTCTCTTAAAACACCAAAGACTCCTCAAATGTTCTACATGTTCCTCATAAGTGAAAAAATAAATTAGAATGTCACAATGAATACCACAAAACGTTGGTATAAGAAGGAACAAAAAAATCATATTCATATAATTAATGAAAATTGTTGCAGCATTTGTCATCTTAAACAACATAACCACATATTCATAATAGTTACCTAGATAAAAAAAAAAAAGTTGTCTTCAACACCTCTATAGTTTTTACACAAATCTGATTATAATCTTACACTACAAGAAAAAGTTAAATTGTTGATGGAATTTTATCGACGAAACTTTATCCGTCGATAAAATAATATTATCGAGAATTTTATCGATAAGTATCATCCGTCACTAAATTTATCGACAGATTTACAGATAGATTTATCCTAAATTACCGACAGACTCAGAAATTCGTTGGTAAATTTATATACAATCAATTTATCGACGAATTTTAGGTATTTTTGATAGATTTGTCTCATCAGTAATTTTTTTTTTTTGTAGTGTTACCTCAAGTCAATCTTAGAAAACACCATTACATCATGAAATTGAATTAACAAATCTCTAATATTAGACAAAACATATTTATTTTTAATAATCAACTTGTTCAGTTGACTATAATCAACGGATAGATGAAATTAACCATCATTCTTCCTCACTCAAAGATAAATACTTGGTCAAATAAATATTTTCTAATAATGTGTCATCAACTTATTTATTTGACATAACTAACTCAATTGATATCATTTTGTAAGGAATAATTGACATCAGAGCTACACTTGGAACCAAATAAGTGACAAACTTAATTTTTCTCTATGGTGGTCACTACAAGAAAAAAATTATTTAGACATTAATTTTTAACTACCAATAAAGTGGTTGTTAATTATGATCAAAATAATCACCAAATTAAGTTTTGGTTGCTAAATAACTACAAAATAAAAGTAATGATTGAATTTAGTGATCAATTAAGTCAAGATAATTGGTATCTAATATCAATTACCAAGATTTTAGCCACTTATATTAAAACTTCATCATAAAAAACATTCATATAATCTTTTTCTACATACATACTGGTTATCTTCTTTCTACATAAACAAGCAACACAAAATACCATGATCCTTTTTTATCTGCTCAAAGAATTACTAACCTAAAATCAACTTCATTCTCTTATAGTTAAGGAACATCATTTCCTTATATCATAATATATCGTAACTAATTGCCAAGTTATTTATATTGGCAAGTTATTTATATGATCAGATCTACATGTTTCAAGGTCATAAAAATCAAAATTAACTTATAATAAAAATCAAAATTAACTTTAAAATTATGTCCATCAATAATCACATAACATTTTGAACATGACACAAAAGAGTTTATTATTCCATAATTAAATAATACTTTCAATTTATTTTGCCGATAAAAAAAATAATACTTTCAATTTTGAATCTAGAAGAGAAAACATTTTGAATAGACAATTGAACAGTAAAGTTAAAGTTTCTATTTCACTAATGATAGACACTGTGTTAAAAGTGACTCCCCTCTTAAATCTACAATTTTTATCAAATGATCTTCCTTCTAAAATGTGAAACAAGTTTTCTCAAGATTAATGATGACCAACTTTTTGATATAAAAACACACATATTCATTGTTCCAAACAATATTAATTACTCTTTTATTAGTAATATATTTATCTTTCACTTAATTTTTTAATTAATTTACATATATACATTAATTATAATGTAAATATGAGAAAGATAAAATGGTAAATGTTATAAATATTATTTTAAAAGTGATTTTTTTAAAATAACTTTAAACAACAACAAAAAATATAGAGAAAATAATAGGTACAGGAAGGAACGATAAACAAATAGTACGTCTTTATTTTCGTCAGTACAGAAACTTGGGCCTTGAAATTGAGAGGACAAAGAAAAATGTGCCAAAGTCAAACCAACTACAAAAAAGGACTATGGCTTTTGATGCAAGACCTATGTTATTATCTTAGGACAATGACTTCCTGTACCTCTCCATTTCTGAACCTGTACCCCATAATTGATGTGAAATAATTAAAATGTCCTGTATGTTTATAATTCAATGGCTTTCCCATTATGTTTTTGAGAATTTATTTCTACATTTTTTTTTTCAAAATGTAGATTTTACATTCTGCAAAATGTTTTCTGAAAATACATTCTAAAAAATATTTTTTAGAATATAAATTCCAGAACCTATTTCTAAGAAACATTCGCCTATGAATTTGAAATAAAATATTAAGAACATTTCTAATATTTTTTAAATTGATGAAAACAGGTTTCAATTGATGGGTTGCAGCAAGCAATTGCCCTCTGTTACACGAAAACATTTCTGAAAAGGCCCAATAATACCTGCATCAACAAAAGTATTAACCTAACCTATAAAACCCGAAATATATATATATATATATATATATATATATATATATATATATATATATATATATATATATATATATATGTGTGTGTGTGTGTGCAAAACAAAAAAAGGTTTTATGTGTATAATAAATATGATTTCTGAATATACATTTTCAATGATAAAAATATTTGGCTCATATTTTACGTACTTAGATAAGATAGATCATAGATACAACCGTAGTTTCTTAGTCCATATCATTTTATGCTTATATTTAAATAATTTTATCGGAAAACAGTTTGTCAATATATATATATATATATATATGACTCTCTCTCTCTCTCTCTATATATATATATATATAAAGTCATGAAAATAGGAAACTTTTAGTAGAAAATATTAATAAGTCAGTAAAAAAGACCTTTTACTTTGGTTTATATGTTTTTGAGTGAATAATGAAACAAACCTTTCTAATGTTAATATCCCTACTATCATTATGATACATCTATAGGTTTGAAGGCACTTGCACCCTTTTTAATTATATTTTTATATTAGATTAGGATTAATTTTATAGTGCGTTTAATTTAAATTATATTTATAATAAATTCAGGAGTTCTAAATTGGTAAACTTGAGTCACCTCAAATACATGATAAATATATAATAAAAATATCAATTTTCTATTAATTTTATGTTTTATTATATAGATATCATTCAAGTAAAATTGTTAATTTTACCATTCAGCTATTATTCTTTACTATCCAACTCTATTAAACTATAATTAAATTAGACCCTCATCGATTATAGATTCGATTCAATTAAACTCGATTCACTTACTATTTAAGCTTGTTATTTCTCTTAATCTTAATTTAGGGAATTTTATAATATGAGACAGGATTAAGACACTCTAACAGTAACTTCAAAAATATTTCTCTTCTTTCTCACCTTTATTTTGACTTAATCTAATAACTAAATATGACTTATTAAAACTAAGAGATTGAAAAAGAGTGATGTTAAATTATTAGATTGAAATATTTACTCACGAACCAAAAACACAATAATTTACCTAACTCATTTCTACTTCCAATTTTGGTGAACAAATTTAGCATCCTTTTCTTTTGTCACTATAGAGAGATGGATTTCGGGAAAAGCAAGGTTTGAAACATGTTTCTTTAACTTTGACATCATGTTAGTTTTTCACCATACTATCTTTATAAAGGATTCATTGACTCCATAAGGGTACAACATTTCTCATCTTCCCTTATCCGATTACGTGATTTCATTTTTTCCACCCACCTTCTTTGGGCCAACTTACAATCATCCAAATTGTTTCACATTCTTTTCCTTCGCCGTAGGAACTCAGGTTATTACTATATATATATATATGATCATACCAAATTAAATTAGTGTTACTTTTAGATTCCAAAATTATTCCTGCAGCCAAATTAACCAGAGTAAGAATTCTTCTTGTTTTGGCTGCTGCAGAAGGGTTGTATTTCTGGAACATGTTGTCAATAATGTTTTTTTTTTATTTATTTACATTAAGAGATTTACATGATTCTTATACTTGTTAACGTTCTTTCTGCATTCATTTTCTTGAATTATCACCAATTATTTGTTGATCATTTTCTCTTTGTGAAAGTCAATTCATCTTCATTCACATCTCTTCTCGTGTATATGTTAATGATCTTGTGCTTGTTGAAAATAATATGGGAGAAATTAATCATATCAAACAGTTTCTGCATAATAGCTTCAAGATATTTATTCTTTATAGATGTTTCATGGGTTTTGAGATTCCTCTGTTTAAAGGTGATATAGTCCTTAATCAAAGGAAATATGAAGATAAGCCTCTTCATTCTACTTCTTTTACTCTTTTAAACCAAGTTGGGAATTTATAATCTTTACAACCCAATCTGAGTCACTCTACTTCTTTTATACCAAGTTGAGAGTCTATGATCTTCTGAGCCCAATTTCAGGGGATATTATCTGATATTCTGGTTTATTTCTTTTAGTTCGTTAGTTGAATCTTTATCCTTTGTAATTTGTAGATACAAAATGCACAAAGTCTTCTCTTTCTAATTAATGATAAAATGAAATTTCAATGTCTTCTCGGTTATTTTCATTTCTGTTATTTCTGTTCATTTTCACTTTGATTAGTTCAATTTTAATAATGAATATACAACTTTTCTTGCCCTTCTTATCCTGCATAAGATAGCCACAGTATATGCATACAATTAAAATTCAACACATCCAAAATCTTCATCATTTCAAGAAAAAACTGTTGTGTAACGCTAAGCCTTCATGACAAAGGTCATATCCCACTGAGCATTTCCAATTGACACTAGCAAAATCTACATGCTTTTCTTGGATTTGGTATCACTTTTTTTTCCTCCTTAGGGGATGAAACAGCTGATCAATCTTTAATATTTCAATTTACATGTTAATCCCTTCAGCTCTTTGCAACGACACATGGTTACATGGTCACCGTCACTACCTTTTACTTTTGTGGCATCTTTACTTTGTAAAAAGAGAAGGAAAACAAAAAAGTACACGTCTTGAGTAAAATGGGCCAGCAAACTTTGAGAGAAGGGTGCATGACAGAGCAAGAGCATCACTTTGCCTTATCACATGCAAGCCTATCTGGTAATAAATAGGGGTCTTATAAAGAGGAAACTACACTAACAGAAAAAAAAAAAATTGCTCTTTTAATAACGGTAAAGTAACCCAATTTGCTATTCAATGATTCAATGCATCATCATTCATTGAAGCCCCATTGATTCCAAATTAGAAGTATGTGATAGTTAGCTGGGCAAGACAAGATATTAAGCTAGCAATAAGTTCCACAGATGATATATTGATATAAGTAAGCCACTCACATTGAAGGAAACCAAGTCCTAAGGAGTGATAGTACATATGTGGTCCTTAAAGGGAAGGACATCCCAAAATGCATAAGAAAACATATATCATAGTGCCACCACAAGGGGCTATACCATTTAGTTAGGACATGTAAATAGAAGGGAAGTAAGATAGTGCCTTAAATGGAACAATGAGGGAAATGACAAATATATAAGAGAACAACAATTGATGTTGAAGGTGAAGCTCAAGGGCACTTGGGTCCTCCTTCCTTGGTCTTCCAGTTGTTGTAGCAAGGGCACACAGCCTTATTACCATAATACCCCGGGGGCACACACAGGCATTTTCTGCAGCACTTCTGACAGAAAAACATGCAGGGCTTGTGGTATTGGGTCTGGCTACATCTCCTCGAGCATTGTGAAGGGCATTCTGGTCATATCACAGTCCCAGAAGAGACATATCATGAGCATTGGTAATAAACAAAACAACCAAACATTATGGTCAATACAATAATCAATAGTCATTTGACTAGCCTCTTTTCACACATCAGTCAAAACACTACTAAAAAAAGTAGCTTTTGTGGGAAAAAAAATTGACCACAGTCAAACTAAAATTGACAGTGAAGAGAGATGGAACAATTAATAATTTTTTTTTCAATTTATAAAAAAGTGCAAATAATAATATTACATGTCAGTTTGGTTAGTTATCACCTTTGAAAAGAGA
>Ga0099825_1009541_pt1 | contig 11029 bp, 9 predicted proteins | sample SiratroredBW_FD_76838 | JGI IMG/M metagenome (GOLD analysis project Ga0099825, IMG submission 76838) | Root nodule microbial communities of legume samples collected from California, USA - Siratro red BW | ecosystem: Host-associated > Plants > Roots > Nodule | place: USA: California | collected...
ATATATATATATATATATATATATATATATATATATATATATATATATATATATATATATATATATATATATATATATATATGAATATTCTCTACACAATGTATGTAAAAAGCACACAAAAAATTTCAAAAAAAACAATTCAATTTTTTCTTCTTATATTTTTTGTTTTCTTGCCTATCCAGATATTCATATGTCATCTTATTTAAACTATTTTCCTTTTTAAACAATCAACAAGGTCTTTACTATTGATAAATCTTTAACATGTTGTGATTAAATTTTTTTCATTAGTACAAGTCTCATTAAAGGTTATCCACCCTTAATTTCGTCCAGACAAATAAAATTATTTCTCAAGAATTCCAAAAAAACGAAAAAAATATGTTCTTGAGAAAATGAAAAATCAGTCAATTAATTTAAATTGGATTTTATTGTTTTTTCTTATTTTCAAAAAATATAAAAATATAATCTTTTATTTTATTGTCTTTCTCTTTTATTTTCATTTTAAAATAAAACATGTGATTTAGATTTTTATCCTTTTTATCATTTTGGGAAAAAAATCAAAAAAATATATATATTTTCATTTTCTTTATCATTTTCTTTTTCAGAAATTCAAATTAAAAAAAAAGTTTCATCCCATTTCATTTTTATGAATTAATAAAATGAATAAAGTTTTAATAAATAATTGAAAAAAATAATAGAAAAGAAAGGAAAAATAAAAGAAAAAGTTTGGTATTATTTAAAAAATAAAATAAAAAAAACTACGAAAATAAAAATTGATGTTTTTATTAAGGTCCGAACCTTTAGGCTTTACATAAAAGATAATAAAAAAAAGATAAAGAGAAAAAAAAAAAACAAATTTGCTCCCTTCGTCCCTTATATCCTATTTTCATCAATCTCTTTTATTAAGCCACAAGTCCAATTGCTTTCTCGTCCCTCTTTTCTCACTTGAATCGAAATTGCCTATTTCGAAAGTCATTTTTCATAACACCTCCTATTTCGAATGGACAATTCTGGAAGCTGTTTCCGAATCCAGAAATAGTTTCTGGAGTTGTCCATTCCGAAATAAGATATTTTTGTTTTTAATATTTAACAAATATGGGTTTTTTTCCATTCTCGTTTACTTTTTCACATTAATGTCCAAAATGAACAAAAAAAATTATTTACCTGGGCAAATTCTGCCAGATAAATCAGAATTTAAATTAATGAATTCTTCCACTAGACATTATTTCAGGTTGGTCAACTATAAGTGACATGTGGGCAATTTCAATTAAAGGCATTAATTAAAATCGTTTCTCTCTCCACATCTTTTAATTACTTGACACTATGTTGATTAACAATTAACAAAAAATTAATAATAATAATAATAATAATAATAATAATAATAATTACATAATAATAATTAACAAATCCGTAACAAAAAAAAATTAAAGCATACAAATTTATTTTAAATTAAAACAAAATAATATAATGATAATGATAATAATAAGAATAATTTTAATTAAATTAATATAAATTTAATTTAAATAATAATAAGAATAATTTTAATTAAATTTGTAGAAATTTAATTTAAATAATAATAATAATTATTAAAACAATAATTATAATTAAATTCATACAAATTAAATTAAAATAATACGGATAATAATATTTAGGGATAACAATGATAATAATAATATAATAAATTTTATAAATAAAGAAAATAATATTTAATAATATAATATTAACTATTCAGTGACAATATGTGGATGAAGTTGCACTTACAAGTCACTAACATTAACATTTTCAGTTATCAGAAAGACAAAATGAACAGTCAGTCTAACCATAGAGTATCAACTATTTATCACATCTTAAACCAACGTTCATAGTGTAATGGTGTTCATTTTGTCTTCCTGATAATTGTAAACCTTAATGGTAATGGTATGTAACTGTAACTCTATCCACTTGTCACTTAATATTATATTATTAAATATTATTTTATTTATTTATAAAAATTGTTTAATTAGATTTGTTAGAATATTACTATTATTATTATTATTTTTTAGAAAATAATCATTATATTATTAGTATCATTATTATCCCTAAATATTATTATTATTATTATCATTTAAATTAAAATTGTATGAATTTACTTAAAATTATTATTATTATTATTATTTAAATTAAATTCATATGAACTTAATTAAAATTATTCTTATTATTATTATTATCATTATATTATTTTGTTTTAATTTAAAATAGAATTGTATGCCTTAATTTTTTTGGTTTTGTTAATTATTATTATTAATTTTTTTTAATTTTTAAACATAACAAACATAGTGTCAAATAATTAAAAGATGATTGCCCAGAGAGAGAGAAAAACGATTTCAATTAATATCTTTAATTAAAATCGTTAGCATGTCACTTATAGTTGACCAGCCTAAAATCATATTAGATGGAAGGGTTTTGATTTGAAATCCTGTCTAGCTGGTAGAATTTGCCCATTTTGAAAAATAAAATTTTTTACACATTTTAGACATTAATGTAAAAAATACACCAGAATGAGAAAAAAGCCCACAAATATGCATCAGATACAAGGGTCTTTTCAAATAGGATAGATTTGGAAATTTGCAGTTATATGGAGGTGCAGCAAAAAACTATGGAGGTGCAAGAAAAAGCCGTCAAATATGGATTATAACGCTACATCATCACAATCCAATACAAGTTAACTTATAATACAAACTTGGATATCATAAATGGACCCTTATTTGGTTATACAACAAAACGAACAACATATAGACAAAGCACACTAAAGAATTGGGAAGAATACTTCTTAGTAACTAAAGAGAATTATATTAGTTGTATTCATACCTAACTTGACTCGCATAATTTATACGTGAAAATATTATTCAAAATGTAAAATTTAAGTAATTGTAATTTTGAAAACTCTTTCTAACTTTTAATTTTAATTTATATTTAATAATAATAAATATGATTAGTTAAATACTCATATTTATTCATAATTTTATACTTCTAAAATTTAGAAGTTATGAGTATTTACAGATTAAGTTTAAATGCGTCACCTAATTCATTAAAAAATTATCTCGTTGAGTTTGATTGGATTTTTAAATCTTTTATGTTAAATTTAATTCTACTCGGTGCATTATTGAACATGTTAGATTGGGTTGGGTCACTTAGGTCAAAATTTAAAAGAAAAAATATTTTTTCTTGTTCAAAGTTATAATTTATATGTATCAATCTAGTTAAAAAATAATATAATGTTCACAAAAATTAATAAAATGTTTCTCAGTCAATAACTCAAATAATTAATTTAAGATATGAAAATAAAAAGATAAGACAGTTTGTCAATAACATAGTTTGTCCATAATATAGTTTATACAAACTAACAAGTTATAATCACAAAATAAACATCAATATAAAATAAATATAATTTACATTTTAAATGAAAGTAACAATATTATGTAAATATTATTTATTTTCAAATAACAAAGATTTTAACTTCATCTTTTCGTCATTAAATACAAATGTGCAATATCTAACCATGATCACATGAGAGAGAATTTTAAAATATGATTGAGCTTCTTGTATAAGCTTATTAAACCCTTCTTTTCAATAAATCTAAAAAAAATCATCAATTATTTAAACCTAACAAGTGCAACTAAAGTTTTCTTTTGGTTGAATTCAACAAGTTTCAAATTTATGTTTTTTATTTTTCATCAACATCCTCATTAGGGTCCATATAACAACCATTTGAATGTTTAATCAAGTTAGTAGTTTTATCCTTTTTACTATTAGCGTTATATGACTTGTCACATTATTCACAGATTGTATTGTCATCTACCCTATTGTAATGAACCTAAACCTTTGAAACAACATTTGTAGATTTTTCCTTGAGTCCTTGACATGATTCAAATGACTCTAACTTATGCGGAACCCCTAAGACAGAGGTGCAAAACGGAACTTGAAAATGTCTATCGTAATGGAGGAAAGGCTTGCGTTGTAGGATTGTTCCACTCAAACTTCATAGAAAAGCTCTTGGATGAATTCTTGGATGAAAGTGATATTCAAAAGTTTGTGGAAAACTCGAAAACGAAAACAATTAAAGAAAATGTAAGAAACAAAGATAATGTTAGGAATTAGAACAACACCTTGCGCCATCCAAATTCATGAGATAAGTAAGATGGTGATTTGTCAATTGTGACCTAGCCCACAAGATAAGAATCAATGCTAAGAATTGAGAAGAACATTGCGCCACTCAAAACTAAACATAGAAAAATAAAAATAAAATTACATATATTTGTTATTTTTTAGATCACATCATCCTCCCCTTCTTCAAGAAAATTTGTCCCGAATTTTAGTTGAGCTGATCTCCAAAAGTCCAAGTTGTCCTCGACATGTTCGATGAAATGCCTAAATTGATCCCTGAATAATACCCAAAAGTTGAGTGTACCAAAGCTTTGATACCAATTCATGCTAAATCCCCAAGCTGGAGGTGCAAAACAAAACCTACAAACGTTTATGGTAATGGAGGAAACACTTGGTTGTAGGATCGTTCCACTCAAACTACTTCATAAAAAGACCTCTTGGATGAATTCTTTGATTTTTTCTTGATGAATTCTTGGTTGAACGTGATTTTCAAAAGTTTGCGGAAAACTTGAAAACAAAAACAATTAAAGAAAAATGCAAGAAACAAAGATAATGTTAGGAATTAGAACAACACCTTGCGCCACCCAAATTCATGAGATAAGCAAGACGATAATTCGCCCCTTGTGACCTAGCCCACAAGATAAGAATCAATGCTAGGAATTGGGAAGAACCTTGCGCCACTCAAATCCATGAGATAAATAAGATGGTGAATCGACACTTGTGACCTAGCTCATAAGATAAGAAACCCCAAGAGAGAAACTCTACACTTTCCTTTTATGAGCCTCGATGCACCACCAAGAGATAAGTTATGAAGTGTCATTCTAGGATAAGCAAAGGGGAAACATCTCTTGAGATATGACACACTCAAGATTTTTTTTCAAAAAAAATTTATTCATCATTCCAAATATGCCAAAATGAGTTCAATATGTGTCTTTATATAGGATTAATAGTGGAAGAGGAATAGACAAACTCATTCTTTCCCTATTTTTAAGTCCAAACTAAACATAGAAAAATTAAAAGCAAGAGTACTTTTATTTGTTATTTTTCAGATCACATCAGTAACTATATTGAAACCTCTAACATTGTTGGTGATTACTTACTTAAGGCATTCATACTTCACATGTCAATGTAGACCCAGTACAACTAATTTTTTCCATTTGTATAGGCATTCAAATTATTACAAATTACCAAAACATTTTAGTGATAATCAACATTTTGTTTCACATAAAAATAATTAGTAATAATAAATAAAAGAACAATTACAAATCAACACTATCACCACTCATCCACCAAGTACATCCAATCAAGTGTAGAAAACATAGTCGAATCATGCAAAGCATGTTGTTGTGTGCTTTCTACCTGTGAGGAAGCTTGTGTTCCCATAAACAACAAGCAAGACCATGATAAAGAGATAGAGGGTGACAAAGAAGGAAGATAATATTTTCATTTAAGAGAACGACAAATTAAAATGCAAAACATTTCACCTTAAACACAAGTTGAAGATGGGATTTTATTGTAAAAGGGGTGGTATATACTAACAGTAGAGGCAATTAATAGAGACAAACAGAAGAGGAAAATGCCACAAAGGAAAACAACGAAAGGTGAAGGCAAATGATGGAGGAGAATGACAAAGGCGAGAATGTTAGGGTTTATATAAAAAAAGTTGTATCACAACAATGTTTAAGTTTGTTTGTGTAATATTAGGGTTACGGTGTGGTAGAGACAAACAATAAAGATGAATGTCGGAGACATACAATAAATGTGAGAATGTTAGGGTTGATATAAAGAAGAAGAAACGTCTCCACAAGAGTGTTTAAGCATGTTTCTCTTATATTAGAGTTGAGATAAAGTAAAGTTGAATGTTAAAGGCAAATTGTAATACCCTAAAAAATAGCTTTAGAATAAAAACTAGTAGAACCTAAAATTTAGCTTTAGAGATAAATAAGATTATACCTAAATATTTTTGTTTTCAAAAAAAGAGAAAATTCCATAAAAATGGGAAAATTAGTTATTCAATTTTCATTTTTATAAAAACCACCAACTCTCTCTCTCTTAGAAGCGGTTATTTCCCTTTACTCTGTTTTCTCTCTAAAATTTTGTCTTCCTTTCTTATCAGATTGACGATCGAAGTTCACCTCTATATTCCTAGCGTCGAGTAGAGTAAGAGTGTCCGATCATATTCTTGAATAGAGTTATGTTGCCTATGATTTTAGGTTTTTGGAACTCCTTTGAGGGTCTCTACTCTATATAAGTAAGGGAAGCTAGTTTGAATATTTTTAACATATATTGTAATTACTTGTTTTGTTAAGTATGAATTCGATGAATTTGAATTAAATTGAATTTATGTTTATGTATGGTATAATGTAGTATCAATGTTTGTGAATGATATGGAATAGTGATGGAAACATAGTATCTTCAGGAAAGGAGACACTCGTGTTGCGATTGTTAGGATGTGCATTGTTTGGGAATTTGATCTACAGTGGTGATCTGACTCTACTATTACATTGGAATCATATATATGAAGATTATCAGGTAGTGAGAGTTGAAGGAGGTTCACATGGCCATATCCGAGGTTTGAAACATGAGCTGATCAGGACATATGGATTACACTACAAGAGAAAAGTTATTTAGAGACCAATTTTTAGCTACCAAATGAAATGGTTGCTAATTGTGACCAAAATAGTCACCAAATCAAATTTTGGTTGCTAAATAACTACAAAATAGAAGTAATGATTGAATTTAGTGACCAATTAGGTTAAGATAATTGGTATATAACATTAGCTCCCAAGGTTTTAGTGACCTATGCCATTAGATTCTAAATTAAGTCTCTAACTTAATTAGATACCAATTTAGAATCTAATGACATAGGTCACTAAAACCTTGGTAGTTGATCTTAGATATCAATTATCTTGACTTAATTGATCACTAAATTCAATCATTATTTCTATTTTGTAGTTATTTAGCAACTAAAATCTAATTTGGTGACTATTTTGGTCACAATTAGCAACCAGTTCATTTGGTAGCTAAAAATTGGTCTCTAAATAGCTTTTTTCTTGTAGTGTTAATCATGTGCATATAGAAACTATATCTGAGGTTTGAAATAGGAATTGATCATAACAAACTGTATCCGAGGTTTGAAATAGGTACTAATCAAAATAGATGGAATGAATATGACAAGTGCAGACCCTTGAGTCGATTTTAATGCATAAGTCTTCTAGAAGTATATAGTCTAGTGTCTTCGATATGAGTCAGTATATGTATGATATGAATTATTGTAAAGATGTGATAATGACAATGTGATGTATGAGATGAAATATGAAAGCTTGATTTGTTATAATTTGGTTGAGATAAAATTTTAATTTATGAAAATATATATTTTTTCAAAAACTCTCTGACTTACCCTTTTTTTGTGTGGTGTTTGTTTTGTTTTTAAAGTTGCGATGATCACATAAGTAGAGGATTTGGTAGGTGGTGTGACTACTCAGTGAACATATGAAAAAAATTTATTTTATTTTATTTTGTGATTATATGAAGATATTTTTATTAAACCTTATATGGAAAAGTATATTTTGAAATATATAATGAATGTATGAATATTTATATTTAAGTCTATTATATAATTTGTGTAATCAAATTCCTATTATATAAAAAATATGGGATGGTATATGAAAAAGGTGGAACGAAGCAAAACACCTCTACCATTAGAGTATTAAATTTGTTTAAAATTATGCTAACTGTAGTTGTGAATAATTGTGAAACAAGTATACAAATAGTCTTAGATTGAATGTTAGGTTACTCATACTAAACCTATCAGTATAAGAGTAGATTAATTTAGGTTCACACATATTTAATCTAATTATAAATAAAACTTAATCTAATTTAGTTAGATAATTAGATTAATTCGTTAACCTTAAACCCTATAATAATCAAATTAATTTACACACTTTCAGTTAAATATATTATTATTTTTCTACGTTTTGTTTGACGTCATCCATCTATATATTATTAGTTAGTAGTAATAAAAGGCAATAATTAAAAATATTGAAAGTTAAATCTAGTGTCTGCGGCGACTCAGTGACAAAATTTCCTGGAACATCAATGAAGTAGATTATATATTTAAATATATAGGAAAAATATCATTAATCTTTAATTAATCATTTTTTTCTCAAGCTCTGTACTTTCTCATCCTTGTTACAAAATTATTTATACTTAATTAGTCTTAATTAAGATTTTATTTTGTTTACATTGATTAGGCTATATTTTACCTCCGATGGTTAAGGCTTCCATCAACCAATCCTTGATTTGGTTATTTTTAACTTGAATTTGGTTGATGTATTTTCTAATCTCAGGTCATCCTTAACCTTACTTCATTAAGTACATTTTTCACTTTCAATCATCTTTGTTGACCAATCCAATTTTCAATTAGAACATCTTTCAGTCAAACTTAGCAAATGTAAATTAGAGTGGATCCTTGTTATAGAGCTTTTCAATTCACGTTTAGTAATGCTTCTTTTAGATTTTAAACACTTAAACACAGTTTGGTCCTCTATGTTACTTTAGTCCACAATTTTAATTTTTCATTTTAGATAGAGATAATTGGTCTCCTTGTTAAGAAATTTATAATTTTGATCCAATTCTCATTTTTGTCTATATTTTTTATTTTATTTCTTACATTTTAATTAATTAAATGATTTTTTATAGTACTTTAATTGAATATGTACATAATATATATATATTATATTGAAAATTACACCAAAATGGTAGATTTTTTAAAATATAGATGAAAATGTCTCTTCTAATTTGAAAATGAATAACCAAAATTGCTGATTAAAAAAAAGACAGAGACCAGGCAAGTTATAATTTAACTTATATTTAAGTAACAAATATGTTAAATCATTTTTATGACAATAAATTGTTGTAAAATACGGTTGAAAACACAATAAAACAAATTTCCTGAGGCATAAATAATTATTGTCCTTAAAAACTTATCCGTGATAAATTGCATAATTCTTCCAGGATACAATAGGAACTTCTCAGATAAAATAACCCAGGATCCAGGATATTTTTTAGAGAAGAAAAGAGAAAGTAAAGAGAAGAAGGAAGAGGAGAGGAGGTGTTGTGTTGGTGTGTTTTCGGAGTAAGGAGATCCCCTATGTATAGAGGATGGAGGGTGAGTGGTTTGGACTGTGAAGGAGAAGTGGAAGAAACGGCCTCCACCATCCACGTGCAAGAACGGCTTCAACATTTGAAAATTGGCTATATGTACAGAATAGGCTTCAACGTTCGAAAAGGAAACCAACAACCCACGTTCTTCTTCGTATGTTCAACGCACCTCCTGCAAGGATCTCTGCAAATGAATGCACCTTCCACAAGGTTCTCTGCAAATCACTGTTGTGGCCATTTAGGGTTTTAACATGTTTAGTTTTCCCCATTTCTTTAACATTGTTGCGATACTCTGTTTTCACAACAATCCCCCACATATTGCAAAATGTTTAAAGAATTAAGAAATAAAATAAATCCTGGGTCTTATAAGATGTAATGCATCAGAGCTGGTATAGCAAGCTATATGAACAAGTCCTAAGTGTAGTTGGTATAGCAAGCTATATGAACCAAGACACTTAGTATGTGTTAGTGGTTTATCAATCACAATACACCCCTACAATTCTTGTTGTTATCGTTGTGTTGCGCCTAATAGCCATGCGCGTGATTTAGATATCTTGCCAAGATCTCATGCAAGCGGCCCCACTTGACACTCATATAGCTGATTTCATCAAGTATATGCTGCAAATCATACACCACCCGTAAGGGATATGAAAATCATTAAAAACTTTGTTGTAAGCTAAAATTCTTACATCACATGGAATTTTAAAGACAAAGTTTACCTTCTCAATAATGCAGTATCTAGCACTTTCACACACTATAGGAATGGACAAATTGATTTTAAATTAATTTTGTGCTAGCAGAACTAACAAGTGACTTGTTCTTACCCATATGAACCTTATTCATGGGATCTCCAATCACAAAGGTTGGATTTCCTTCACTTGTTTGTTTGAATCCCATTCCCCTCAATGTCTCAAAAATCATGTTCCTCCGTAGAGGTTTTGTCAGAGGATCGGCCAAATTCCGTTCTAACTTAACATAATAAATGGAAATTTTTCCCCTCTTTAGCAGCTGCTTTACCAAATTATGTCTCAATTGTATAAGTCTATTATTTTCATTGTAAGTTTTGTTTTTATTTATAGCTATTGCCGATTGGCAATCACAATGTATTGATATAGATGGGGTTGGCTTCATTCTTAATGGAATGTTTGCTAAGAAGTTTTTCAACCACTCAACTTCACTTTCAGCCATTTCAAGAGAAACAAACTTTGGTTCCATTGTTGATCTAGCAATAATGGTTTGTTTGGCTGATCTCAATGTAACTGCACCACCACCAAGTGTAAATACATAACCACTAGTAGATTTTGTCTCATCTGAATCAACGAGAAATCCACTATATTTAATGGCATAGTCCATTGTACCTTTTAAATATCTCATAAGTCTTGCAAGTGCATTGTAATGATCCTAACTAGGACATTGAGTATACCTGCTCAGTCTACTTACTGCGTAAGCAATGTCTGGTCTAGAAAAGCTTGTTAAATGCAATAAGCTCCCAATTATCTGGGCATACTAAGATTGAGAAATAGATTCTCCTTTATTTTTTATTAACTTGGAGTTAGCATCATAAGAGGTGCTTACTGATTTAAAATCATAATAACCAAACTTTCTAAGAAGTTTCTCAGTATATTGCTCTTGAGATAGTAATATACTATCTCCCTTCCTTATGACTTTAACTCCTAGAATCACACTTGCTTCACCCATGTCTTTCATTTCAAACTTAGATTCAAGA
>Ga0099825_1009543_pt1 | contig 11028 bp, 5 predicted proteins | sample SiratroredBW_FD_76838 | JGI IMG/M metagenome (GOLD analysis project Ga0099825, IMG submission 76838) | Root nodule microbial communities of legume samples collected from California, USA - Siratro red BW | ecosystem: Host-associated > Plants > Roots > Nodule | place: USA: California | collected...
CATGCTACCTTGACTGAGGAAGACTTGATTCTTATGTACTGCATCACGTCCAAAATCAGAGTCAACTGCATTCAAGTTATCCGTGATCACTTGTTCAAAGTGGGCAAGAAATTAGAGTATCGCATCCCCTATGTGACAATGTTATCAAAGTTTATTGATTACTTTGAGATTGATGTTGAGGACGAGATTATTGAGGAAGTCAAGGCAGTGAATCAGATCTCCACACCAAATTTAACCAAGATCGGGCTGGTGAAATTGAAAAACAAGAAATGGGTATCTAAGGCTGATGAAGGAACAACTGATGAAGATAATGAGGAAGAATCAACTGAAGAAGAGTCTGAAGAATCTGCTGATGAAGCTGATATGGAACATGATCAAGCTGGAATGACGACCGAAACACCTATTGCTGATGCTGGACAAGATTATTTTGCTGGATTTGAACAAAGGATGTTCAACCAATTGAACAACATGCAGGATCAACACCATGTGCATCACGAGTACTGCCAGACACACTTCCAACTGATTGAGACTCAAGTTGATGATATTCAGTCCAAGATTGGGACTTTTTTCTTCCCACCAGACGAGTAGACCATGCATTGCTTAACTAAGTGGTTGTCTCTCTCCATTTGTTGAAGACAATGGGGAGAAGTTTAGTGTGTTGGTTGTTCTGGCTATGTGTTGGGAGAAGTTTAGGTTGTGTGTTGCTTTGTGTTTGGCTGTTTGTGTGCTATTATGCTTGTGTTATGTTTAGTATGCTAGTTTGTTGTTCGTATTTCTGCTGATCTGCTGATGCTGTAACTGTTGGTGTATCTAGCATAATGGAATTGCTCTAGGACTAGTTATGTTTACTCAGTGTGTTGTTTATTCGGCTGATTAAGTCACTCATATTCTGTTGATCAAAATTGGTTTGAGCATGAGAATACATGAAATCTATTTTATTATAGTTTGATCAATTTACTGAAAATTGTTTACTGAACTTGTTCTTATTATCGATTGCTAATCTACTGCTATTGAGTTCAGTTGTTATAGGTTTGAAATAGACAACTCAACACACCATTGTTTGTCTTCATCAAATTGGGGGAGATTGTTGGCACCAATGGGCTACTATGATGATTTGATGAAGCCAACCAAGTGCAGAAGTTCAAGACCTTATTAGCATATGTGGAATGCATGAAGATTTCATGATGATTGAAGAACTTGGTCTAGAACTTAGGAGTGTGTGTTGTGGGGTAAGTTTGAGGTCTAATCAGTGATGCATGCAATCTTAATCAATGATAAGCTCTACAAGCATTTTCTTAATTAACAAAAGCTTTGAGAAATTATTAAAATCAAAACTTGCATTTTGAACAACTGTTTTAACTAACTGGAGAAAAACAGTCGACTATTTGAAAAATTAATCGACTGAATTTTAAATGACAATTGTCTGTAAATAGCTGGCGCGAAATTTTGAAAGATACGAAAAATTAATCTAAACATTTTCTGAGCAAGAACATTTGAGATTTCAAAGAGAGAAAAAGCACCCTTGAGTCTAGTGATCAAGATCAATCAACGTTTTCATCAAGAACTGTTTTCTTGAACTGCTACTGGAGCTTTGATTTGACTGACACAGTTTCTTCACTGATTTGATCATCAGACTAAGCCTTCTATACCCTTTCTTTATTACTTTTGTAATCCTTTGTATAGAAGTGCTTGTATTGTTGTGACTGTGATAATTCTTTCACTGTATTAAAGGTTATTCTGCTGTGAGTTACCTGGGTTGGTAATTTTGTTCAGTATAGTGGGTTTTGTACAGTCTGTGACTTGCCGTAGGTTTCAGCAAGGGTGTTCTTGAAACACACAGTGGGTTTCTGTGTGGTTTCTTGTTCTGTTATGGGTTCAGCAGTGATCTATTGCGGGTTGCAGTGAGACGTTTCTGGGTTATATAGTGGACTCTGTATAACTGTGACTTGTTGTGGGTTTCAGCAAGGGAGTTCTTGAAACGCACAGTGGACTCTATGTGGTTTGTTGGTTTGCTGTAAGTTCAGCAGTGGTTGTTGCGAGTGCAGTGTTGTCTTGTCGTAGGCAAGTGTTGTAAACTTGATCAGTTGATCATTTTTTAGTGAAATCCTTACTGTGTGTGAGCGACTGGACGTAGCCCATTTGGTGGGTGAACCAGTATAAAAACCTTTGTGTTCTTGAATCTTCTTTCTCCTTCTTGATCACTGATTTAATTGAATGGTTCACTGTATAAACTATTTTCAGAATCTATAATTGAACTATAATTGATATAAGACTTAAACATCTTTTAATAATTGTTTATAAAAAGAATTTTATTTTTTATTGATTCATAATAATTCGAACTGTTGATTGAATCGAAGTTGATCAGTTCATTTTGTGTGGTTAACTTCTATTTTGTTTCTGTGTAGTAAACTAAATCGCTTCCGTACTTACATTTGAATTCTGATAAAACTGTTTGGTTTGCTGCATTGTTCTGTGACTGGATTGTATTTTGTTTGCTTATTCATTCTACTGATTTGCTCAATAAAGTCAATAAAGATCCAGTTTATCAAACTGATTTGAATTTTCTTAAAAGGTTAAATAGTTTTGAAAAAGATTTTGAAATCCAATTCACCCCCCTTCTTGTATTTCAGCCAAAATAGTTTCTTACAAAAACTATAAATAGAGAGTATCTCTAATTTTAATTATTTAATGAACTGAACACTGTAAGAATTAAGAACAGAAAATAGAGCATAACAAGAATTAAAATTGCCAGCAAGATAAGTTGAAATTGAAAAGAATTAACTACTTAACTGAATCATAAAAATAGAAATTAGAAAGGATGCACTAAAGAGGATAAAATTTCAATGTGTGAGTGTGAAACATTAAATAGAAACCATGGTCAAGTTTTCTTCAAACTTGAATGCAAATGAAAACACAAAACCAATTGATTTGTAAATTCAAAGAAGACCATTCTAATCTAGAATTGAACAAGAGAGAATTTCAAGAACAAAAAACAACTCAAACTAATTAATGTTGATGCTTCTCACTTCAAGAAATTATGTATACGAACAAAACCTATAAATTGCAAAATAGAAATAATAAAAAGAGAAGAATCACAAGAAAAGATAGAGAGAAAAAAAAAGAACTTTAATAGACAAAAGTTATAAAAACTACATAAATTTTAAAATAAAAAACCGGACTAACTAAAAATTGTAGTGAATGAATGTATTGAAAGAAAAAAACTCTCTATTTGTCTTCAGTTATTTCCTTTTTATGATGTTCTGAAGCAACAACAAGCGGATGGGGCTAAACTATTCCAAATTGGCCCCGGAGAAAGTTTATATTACAAAGAACTACTATACTAGACTGCACTTTCTAGTTTATTATTTATCAGTTGTGACCAACAGTTTTGGACTCCAAAAGTCACATTCCAAGTCTCTAACTGAGGATCTGGAAATAGAGAATCCAATGAAAAAATGAATCAACCAAAAAGGTGCTGACAATATTACAATTTGGTATTTGATGAAGCCAAGTTAAGCCAAGTCAAGACAAGTACAAGAAAGACTTGAAGATGACTCAGTGTGTGTGTGTGTGTGTGTGTGTTTTGTTTTGATCATGTGCATGCATCAGAAGTCATTAGGATAAGCTCTAATGGTTCTTAAAAGTTTTGAAACATAAAACTGGAGTTGAGTTAAATAATGTTTTTTTAGTAAAAATGGATCTCTTAATTTTTTAAATAATTCTTTTTCAAAATCAATTAGTTAAAAATCATGTTAGCAAAATGAATTGATTTAAATTGGTTTTCAATTGATTGTTTTCATTAAAGTGTAATTGTTTTTTAAAACTATTTTGAACATAATTAAAATAGAGTATGAGAATGAGGTTTTTGAAAAAGATAAAGATTAAGAACATTTTAAAATGTGATCTGAGAGCCATCTTTGAGAACAAAGTGATTTTTTTTTATCAATAGAAACCAAGAAAGTGGATCTTGGACCTATTTCTTTTGGACTATGACTGCATTGCACTATTTTCCAGTCACGGAAGTTCACTACAACCCTTAAGTTTCATCTTATTTTTATTGGTGTGGTTGCAGTAGTGTTTTGTACTCAATTTTATTGTTTGCAAAATGTCTTGGGTGTACATTTGTATAGGGTTTACATCTATATGAGTGCAGTAGGTGTTGAATAGTGGTTTGTCCAATCTTGTAGGATACAAGATTGGTTCTTCAATGTATGGATTGTACATTTTTTATCTTTAGTAAATTTTTTTGCTTGTTAGCAACTGGATGTAGCTCTTGAGGAAGAGTCAACTAGTATAAAAGTTAGTTGTTATTGCTTTCTCTTTCCTTGATCTTTAATCATGTTTCAATTTTTGTATAATTTCTGTCTTTGCACAAATAATCAATCAACTATTTTTTGAAAATCAATTGATTGTTTTTCATGTAACTCATTGGTTTAAATTGTAATAAGCTAAGTTTTTGTACTGTTACTGATCTGATTTGCGTAAACAGGTGTTGATTGTAAAAGCATATAATTTCTTAATCATTTTGTACAAGTGTATAATTATGATAAAATCAACTTGTTAATTATGTGATTTAACCAACTGATTTTCTTTGTTGCTATCTTGCTAAAATATTTAACTGATTGTTCTGAAAATTAATTAATTGAATTTTTCCAGCAAGAATATGAGAAATTTAAATTTTCTATTTTGCAAATTAAATTGATTGCATTCTCTGGTTTAATTTTTGACAAAGAAAATTTAACTGATTGTTTAGTTAATTGAATTGATTAATTTTCTGTTGAGTTTTACTGACTGGAATTTAGTTGCTTGCTTTTACTTTTGAATTGATTATTTTTCTGTTGTGTTTCTATTAAAACCATAGTAAATTGTGTCAATTGAGAAAATTCATTCTTTCATTCAATTTTTTAAGTAATCTTTGTGAAAGTTTGAAAGTTTAATTCACCCTTCTCTTGAACTCAGCCTAAACCTCTTTTCAAAAGGATCTCTACATGAAAAGATATAAACAAAACAATAAACAAATGTTAGTGTAGAAAAATACAGTCTAAAAATCAAAATATGACTAATATTTATAAGAACTTTTATTTACTAAAAAAAAATACAAATCTATTTTAACTATGAGAAATAAGGATTGAAGAAATACTTAGAAGAGAAAATAATATTATAATGTGAGAACAAAATGAGGGTTATCAATAATCATGAATGATATCTCACTTCCATATGCTTAGCCTTTGAGTCTTAGATAAATTGATTGCATTAGTGTTACCACAATATACATGTATATTGTTTTCAAAATTAAAGTAATATTCGAGTACTTAACCCACAAAAGTTAATAACAACATCCTATAACTAACGTGTATTCTACTTTAGTGGTGGATAGAGCAATTGAATTTTACTTCTTGCTTGACTAAGATATAAGACATAGTTTAAGGAATTGGCATCCTTCACTAGTGTTTTTCCTCTCAACTCTATCCCCAACATAGGTTGTGTCATAAAATCCTTTTAATATGAAATTGTCATTTTTCTTGAAATATAGACACAAATTAGCGGACCCCTACAAGGCATTGAAAGATCCCTTTTATAGCTTTCAGGTAAGACACTTTTGGATCTAATTGATACTATGTGTAGTATTAGGTCTGCTAGAAGTAAGATAAAGTATAAAACTAATCATACCCCAATAGATCATTTAATGTACTCTCAGTAGATCATACTCCCTTACCTTTTCATCTTTTCATCTTTACATGGGAGTGTTCATGGTGTAACAACCTAGAAATTTGATACATTTAGTAAAACTGAAAAAATTGAAGAAATATGTGTGGTAGATGAATTTTACATCTATCTCTGATATCATATAGTATAAGCTTGGATCTATTGTCTGTAGATTGGATCATCTATAAATAAAATTATCATCTAACGTAACATTTGCTCTTAGTAAACTCTTATATGAATTGTTTGATAGATATTACTTTATATTCATTTGGATAATTTGGACTATAGTTGAATGAATTCATTTGTCATTAAGCGAAAATGATAAGTTTTGAGCGATAAAAATATGAACCGCATTTAATGTGGTAGATAGAGTTTGCTTCTTATCATTTTCATGTCAATATATTTTACAGTTCTAAGCTTCTTCAAAAATCCAACCATATATAACTAAACATTATAATAAAACCAAATGACAACTAAATAATTGAAATAACACTAGAAGTAGTGATTATTAGGCCTTTATAAATAGGATTCTCACAAATGAATGAAACATAGAAACATACTGAAAACAAAATAACTTACAAAACAAGGACATAGAGAGAAGAAGAACAAAGTTTAGATAAGGGAAAGGACATATACATGCACAATAGCTATTTTCAAATCTTGGTGAGGTACTCCTAAGCTTCACTATTTTATTTAAAATTTCTTATTTGATTTCATGTTTGATACTTGCATGATTTATTACTTTCCAAGTTTTAAATGAACTCTGTACTATTAATATCTTAAGATATTTAATGAATGACTGCAAAATAACATCGATCATATTAAATTGATTCTTATTATGTTTCCATTGTGTGGATGATTCTCATGATCAAGGAGTACCATGTGAGTGTTTGTTAATGGAGGATTTAATTCCATGGGGATTAATTGAGCATAAGATATTATTTTGGTGGTCGGAGGGTGATGTTATGATTGCTCAATTATCTAGTCATTACAGATGTCATTTTGATTATTTATGTTACTTCTTATTGAATTTAATATCATTGATGACATTTTACAAAAATATCCTTAATAGATTTAACAATAAATATGGTTAAAGATGTTCTTGTATATCATGCTTACTTTAGACACTTTTAAAAGATAATATTATCCTGACTAGTTATTACAAATGTATTTTATATTATTCTTGCTATTCATGTTCTTCATTTTACTATTAACTTTGATAATATACTACTTTTTAAAATCAATATTTATAATGAACTTGACTAAAATATCTGAGGTAGTTGACTTACTGTTCCTTATTTTAACTAAACTATTATTGACGTGTGTATATATAACTTTCCTTCTTTATTTTCCTTAATGATACACATACAACTTAAAAAATTGAAGAAAGTCATAAATGATCCAAACACACACACTAAAAAGTTTAAATAAGGAAAGTATGATTCTCTAGGAAACAAAAATAATCTCCAATATTGTTAATATTGTTTGACATTTAGGATTAATAAATATATTTCCAACAAATGAAGGTAAGACTATAAACTCTTTAAAGTGAAAAACTATTTTAATATACTCAAATCACAATTATTCATTCTTTTACATTATTGTTGAATTTCGTAAATTCATAAGGATAATATCACAAAAGGGAGAGGGACACCCTATGGAAATAGTATTGATAATAAACACAAAAAAGGTTTCAGAAAGTAGTAGACTAAGCTTTCTTTTAATTATTTCAACTACAACTTTTACTTCGTCTATTGGGTTTGTCACGTTTCTTTTCTAACATATCTTATAAATTGATTTAATATATATATATATATATATGAAAATATACGTCACATTGAGATAGTATCAGAGCAACGATCCATGATAGATTTAGTCTTGATTTGTTGATTCATGTGGCAAATCTCAAGAGAGATAAAGAATTATCAGAAGTAGTGCAAGCTATCAGAGAAATGGTTTATGCTCTTTTAAGAAATCAAAGGCATGAGGGGATTAATGAGTCCATTGGTTTAGCAAAATTTAGAGGGACTAAACATTCTCAATTTACTAGGGCATATAATCTTGAAAAGGCTGAATTATGAATCTATGAAATAGAGAAAATATTCAGGGTAATGAATTGTTCCGACAAACAAAAGGTAAGTTTTGATGTGTCAACGTTAGTAGGAGAGGCGAAGTATTGGTGGGATAGTACTAGGAGAGTGTTGGAAGGAGGAGAGGTAGACATCACTTGAGAAGTATTTAAAAAAAATCTTAAAAAATATTTCCCTAGTGATGTAAGAAGAGCAAAAGAAATAAATTTTATGCAATTAAAATAAGAGACTATGTTAGTAGGAGAGTTTGCATAAAAATTTGAAGAGTTAGGAAAATATTCTACATTCTTTTACCATCTAGATGCTAAAATAACATGTATAAGTTGAAGATGGACTTAGACTTGAATTAAGGAAAGTTGTCAGGGTATTGGAAATATATGATTTTCCTACCTTATCCATAAGTGTAGATTTTTAGAAGAGTTTGAAAGGAATCAGAATAATAAAATGAGGTATTTTGGATTTCATCCAAATAAAAGAAGGTATATTGAAGAAAACCTTATGATCATTCTCAATGGAAATTTAGACCAAATCATTTTTCATCTGAAAGTTCAAATAAATCAGTAGCTAGTCCTGTTAATGGTCTGTTAATGGTATGAAGTGTGGGCAAGAGCACCACATCAAATATTGTCATATTAAAGACCCATTTACTTCAAATATGGAGAGCCTGGTCATGCAATTGCTAAATGTAGACAACAAAAGTCACACTCAAACCCTTATGTAACCAAGACAAGGTCAATGACAACTAGAAGAGTCTACACCCTAACTAGAACAGAGATTGCTCATAATCATAATCTCATTCAAGGTATGTGATTCATTAAGGGAAAAACTTTAAATGTATTATATGATTCAGGTGCAAGTCATTCTTTTTTCTGATGATTATGTCAAATGTTTAAAATTGCCAATATCACCCGATAACACCAATTTAATTGTTTCCACCACCACAAGGAAATCTATAAACACTAGGAGCAACTACCTAGAGTGCCCTTTATACATTAAGAGTAGAAAATTTCTTATGGATCTAGTATGTTTACCTCTATTCCAATGAGATGTAATTTTGGTCATGGATTAGTTATCTTCCAACCAAATCCTTCTGAATTGTGTCAAAAAATCAACATTACTCTCTAATCGTGAGGATTCTTTGATAATGACTACTAATTCAGAAAATAATTTTTTAAAGAATGAAATTCAAGGATATTTATTATTATCATCTATGGAATTAATAAAAAGAGACAAGTAATTTGGAGGATATAGTATTTATTCAAGATTTTCCTAAAGTCTTCCTGAAGGTAATCTTGGGTTGCCACTTTATAGAGAAATTGAATTTTTAATAGATTTAGTACGTGTAATGTTGAATTTTTAATAGATATAGTACATGTAACAGGACCAATCTCTTGGCTCCTTATAGAATATCTCCTTATGTTTTTTTGGTTTTAACGATGGATTTGAGGAAGTGAATTTGAGTATATTTGAGATGAAAGTGTGTAAAAAGTTGACTTGTTTTGATTAAAGAAAAGATGGCGAGATTTGAAGGGAAAGTTTGTAAGTAATGTGATTGGTAGGATTAAATTATTATTATTTTATAACTATAGCATTATTATTATTATCTTTAATTATATAATTATTACTGTAATTATTTTCTTATTAATGTAATAGTTGTTTGTGATTTTATTATTTTTTTAGTTTTATAATTATCTTATTTTTATTATTATTTTATGAATTAATTATTTATATTTGTTATCCTTTTATTTTTATTAACATCTTATTTCTATTATTTATAATTATATTAAATTTAATATTATTATTATTATTATTATATATTATATAATTAATTATATTTATTTCGTAATAATACAAATATTAATAAATTTACAATAAAAAGTAAACATATAATACAATATATATTTAATATAATAATTATATATAATTACAATACAATATTTATTATATAATAAAATATATGTTTTTTTATATAATTTATGCATTTGTTATAAATATCTTATTATATTTTGAAAACTTTCTTTGCAAATCTCTTCTCTATACTAAGAAAGAGCGATTCAAATTTCTTTTGTTATTTTTTTATTATAATTATATATTATATTAGTTGATTTTCACACTTTCCTTTTGTTTCTATTTGCAATATCTTTCCAGGCTCTCTTTCCAAAATAACTTTAAAGTTAGGTGAACTTAAAAAACAATTAAAAGAGTTACTAAAAAGACAATTCATTTGTTTGAAGAACTTCTATATTATTAGTAAAAAAAGAAAAAAGGTAAAGAGCTATAAATTATGTATGGATTAGCACTAGTTAAATAAGTTTACTATAAAGAAAAAATATTTTTTTTTTAGGATAGATGATTTATTAGATCAATTAAAAAGAGTTTTGTATTTTATGCAATAAATAAGGTCTGGATATCATCATACAAGACCAAAAGCAAATGATGTACAAAAGATAACCTTCAGAACCAATATGAACAAGTATGAACATTATGAATATGAAATGGGTTCTTTTAGAATAACATTGTTCTTAGAGTATTCATGAATTTTATGAATAGAGTTTTTGGACAATTTATAAATTACTTTGTGATAATTTTTATAAGATAACCAATGCTCTTAAAGTGTTCATGAATTTTATGAATAGAATTTTTCGACAATTTATAGATTGCTTTGTGATAATTTTTATAAATGATATTTTTATTTATTCTAGAACAGATGAAGAACATAAATAACATGGTAGAATTGTTCTACGATTTTTTTTTTAAATAAACATTTGTATACTAAATTATCAAAATGTGAACTTTTAGCGAAAAAAAGGAAAATTTTTAAGACATGTAATTTTCAAGGAAAAAATATATGTGAATCGTAAAGTTAAAAAACAATTTGTAATGAGAATCACCTAAAAGTATAACTCAGGTGCATAACTTTCTTGAATTTACTGAATATTATAGGAAAGTTGTTAAAAGGATTTTTAAAATAATTATACTTTTAACCCACCTTATCAAGAAAGAATTGTACTTATCTTAAAAGTATTATTTATTTACTTATTTTATTAAATAAATAAATTACTTTTTATATATATTAGAAGGTAAAATTATTCAACTAAAAACAACACGAAAAAAATTATGAAAATTTATGTATTTTATTTATAATATATATATATATATATATATATATATATATATATATATATAATATTATAATTAGCGGGTGCTTCTTGAAAGTACTAATAAATAGAGG
>Ga0099825_1009548_pt1 | contig 11021 bp, 6 predicted proteins | sample SiratroredBW_FD_76838 | JGI IMG/M metagenome (GOLD analysis project Ga0099825, IMG submission 76838) | Root nodule microbial communities of legume samples collected from California, USA - Siratro red BW | ecosystem: Host-associated > Plants > Roots > Nodule | place: USA: California | collected...
ACTTTAAAGAAATTATTATGAATGACTAATACAATTTTGTTTTTTTCAGATGTATTAAGTATATTATAAAATTTTATTTTCACTAGCTTACCCTTACTTTTCTTATTGTGTTGTGACTTGCGATGACTCTATTATGTACATGAGCATATACAAATGCAGGTGCAGGACTATGTGAAAGATTGTAGGATTTATTTTAGAATTTTTTTCCTATGTTGGATTCACTGTATGCTAGACAATATGAAATTTTCGGGAGTTACACATAAGGGTAGAGGGAAAATAATAAAATTCTACTTTTCTCTTGAAAATTAAGGTTTTTGATAACAAGCTTTTTTCTTATTATATTAGTAAAAGTGTGATGATATTTTATTGAGTAATCATGTCTTTTGGGTGATTTTGTTGTGGAATGAACCTATAATTCCTTAAAACTGCTTTAATGAGTGAAGTAAATTGAAAAAAAAAATCTATTACAGTGGTTGTGTAGAAAAAGATTTTTACTCAAGATTAACGCTTGTAACATAATAACATTCTTTAGTTGTAGTTGTCTTTTTCTTTTTATGTCTCATAAAAGATCTTGATTATAAAAGATCTTATGTCTTATATAGATTTTATGAAAAAATGTTTTTGACGTATTTGAAGAGTGGAAAAATAATTTACATGGATAAGATCATGCAAAGAGCAAGCATCTTACAGTTGTACGCAAAGCATATATACCTATTTTACCATCATAATTAACATTTTATTCTAAAGTAATCAACCTTCTAGCAATGACCTTTTATTTTGTTTGGTTTGGCTTTAAATTGATGTAAATTAATGTCAACGATTCTTCTATCACAATTTAAATTATTTAAGTATTTTGAATTCTAAAGTTAACATTGTTTTACTTTATCAAAATGCAGTCAATTATTTTTGGAATATATATTGAGATGTTCAACAGTAGATATTGAAAATAAGTTTAGGCTGAGTTCAAGAGGGGGTGAATTGAAGTTTCAAAAATTTTCACAAAAGATGAAAAGTATTAAAGTGTAGAATGAAAGTTCTTTATTGAAACAATCAAAAGTGTGACTTTGAAGTGCACAACAAAAAATAAATCTATTCCAAGACCAGAACAATCAATTGAAATAACACACAAAACTGAAAAACAACAAGAAACAATTTACTAAAACACAGTGGCAATCAATTGAATACATTATACAATGCAAAAGCAGTTCAGAAACAATCAAGTCACAACCAGAAATAATTAACTGAATGTCACACCTAGAATAATCAACAACAGAAGCAATTAACTGAAATCAGAGTGTGATCCAGTTCAGTCGAGAAATAGTTAATTGACAAACACAACCAATATATTGACTAGAATACACAAATCAGTAATCAACAATAACACCAGAGTCAAATACAGAAGCAATCAATTGAATAGAAACACAGTTCAAAACTGCTCGAAAACAATCAGATAAACAGTAGTAACAGTTAACTGAAAGTCACTCACATAGCAAAGTAATCCCTAATTAATAGACTGAAACAAAACTATCAATTGATTCAAGAAAATAAGTTTCCAGAAATACAATCAATTATACAACAAGTACAGTTAATTGGAAACACTTAATCAAAATCGAGAACAGATACAGTCAATTGAACAAATATATTAAATAGTTCCAGAGAACACAAAAATAACACTAGCAGAATGAACAACTGATTGAGCGTGATGAATAATTAATTGAATGTGCAACATCAAATATGAAAAAGTGTTCAAGAAAAGAGAAAAAGAGATCAAGAACATCAAGATTTATACTAGTTCACCCTTCCTCAAAGGCTACGTCCAGTCCTTTGCCAACAAGCAAAAAGTTCCACTAAAAAGATCACCAAGATCAGTTTATGCAACAGAAATACCCTTGCTCCCCGCAAGTCACACTGCTTCCCGCAACACACAACTCACTGAACCCTACAATATTTGTGTAAACAGTGCAGAACCCTACTGCACAACCCAAATTACAAACCCTATGTAATATGCGAAGCAAACTCACAATTACAAATCACAAAACCTATGTAATTTGCAACCAAACCGCTCACAATACAAGTGATATCAAATCAGAATGAAAACAACAGTACTTCTACACAAAATAGATTACAAATGGATGAAGAACAATGTAGAAGACTTAACTTTGGTGTAGAACCAAGAATGCACGAAACCCACTCAATGCAAAGCTCTAAGATTCATGTTCTTGAGGTTTTGTTTATTGAAAATCAATGTAAACTTTGTTCTCATAGTAAGGGCACGTATTTCTCTCTTAGAAAATCTCAAATCGCTCAATCAAATTGCTTGTCATGATGGCTTCAAGCAATCCACTTTGCAAGCTATGATCCATGTTGGCTTCATCACATTGTTGGCTTCATCAAATCACTAAGCAAGCCTCGGTGCTAACAGATATTATCTCTGATACAGTAGACTACTAAAATGAAATACATTGGTTCCACTTATAGCATTTGTGAATGGCTTTAGATGGTGATTGTTGTATTTTGTTTCGTATCTACATAGACCATCTTTATGAATATACCAATGGCAATCATCACGTACCTCCTTCATTTGATTATATACATAATAATACAACAAATGACCATTTCCCTATTGAAAGGAACAAAAGAAGAGTGTTCTCCACAACCAGTGATCCTGAAACCTAAAAACGAAGGTTTGATTAATATAGAGATAATCATCTTTAGATTTGCAATGAACATTCAGAACTTCATTTCCTTCTAAATTGTTAGTAATCGTTAGAGTAACTTATGCCCACACCATCGTAAGCATGGATGACAAGAGAATGCCTCTCACAAACAGAGACATTGCAACTTCTAGCACTCTTTCTCTACTAAACAATCTCTTAAATTTCTTAGGCACACGAAAAAACAATCACAAAATGTTGAAGGATGTTTCGAGAACAGATAATAAATTGATATATAAAGAAATTTTAGTTTGTTGAATAATAATGAACTAATTTATTATCGATCAAGGTCCATTTATTAATTATAAAGATTTATATTAAATATTTTAATTAAAATCCTTTTTACTAATCAAGAGGTGACTAGTTGAAAGGAAAAATTGTTCTTTTACCTTAAGTTATTTATATTAATTTTGTATATGAATGATTTTTTGTACCAAGTTAGAATACTATTACATATTTATCTTAAATTTGAACTATTTGTTAATGCTTTTACCTTTCTTGTATTTATTTTTTCATATATTAAAATACAATAAAAACAAGAGGGAGGAGAAATGGAAAATAATTTATTAGAAATAAAACCATTATTTACATTTTATTCTACATTTTACGTATCACAGAAATTGATTTATTAAAATAAAACTAATAAACCACAAATTGAGTATTTTAAGAAAATATTAGGATGTCTAACTAGTAATTTAGCCCGAAATTAATAAAATTAATTTAAAAGTACGTACAACAAAAATTACCTCTCTCACTATAAGAAAATTTATTTTAGTGTTTGTTAAAAGTTGTTGTTAGTTGGTTAATAGTATTACCATTATATTTGTATATCAGTCTTCTCTAAAATACTCAATATTTTTAGATTATATTAGTGCAAGTTACAATAGGGGACACATCTAATGTTATTTTAATATTTTGTTTGGTTGAATTAATAGATTTGAGAAAATAGATTTGATAGGTATAATTAATATTTTAATTTTTTAATTATAAAATTATAAGATTATAAATTTATCCTTGTGATTAAAAAATAATTAGAAATAAAATATGATTAATTTGTTGAATGTCATTGATGAATTATTATAAGATTGTTAATTATTTTAAAATAAAAATAAAAATAAAATAACATAATTATTTTTAATATTACTATTTTATAAATTTACTTTGATTATTATTGTAATTATTATTACTCTTTTTATTATTTTATAAATTCATTATTTTAATTATTATTTATGATTTTATTAATTTTTTTAGTTTTTAACATTAATATTATTAGTAATTTACTTTGATAATTATCTCTTTGTTTTTACAAAATTCATGTTAGGTGTCACTATGTCATGATATGAAACATAATTATCTTATTTATATTATTATTTGGTAAATCTTTTATTAATATTTTTTATAAATATAATTTCTAAATTATTCTAAATTTTAAATAAATACAAATCACAAATTATTTAATTTCATAATTGTAATAAAAATATTAAATAATATAAATTTTTAAATTATTCAAAATCATAAATTATTTAATGTCATAATGGTAATAAAAATATGAAATCAATAAAATTCTTAAATTTTTAAAATCCTAAATAAATACAAATCTTAAATTATGTAGTGTCATAATTTTAATAAAAATATAAAATAAATAAAATTATTAAATTATTTGAAATATTAAATAAATACAAATCCTAAATCATTTAATGTCACACTCATAATAAACATTTGAAATAAATAAAATTAATAAAGCGGTAAATTTCCTAGTTTTTGTAATTAAATTCAAATTTACAAAAAAATTCCTAAAATAATAAAAATTATAAATAAATCAAAATAAATAAATATAAATGTTAAATAAATGAAATTTCTCAATTATTAAAAACTCTGTATGAATTCAAAATTCTAAATATATATTAATACCAAATAAACTAAATTCCTACAAAAATTAAATAAATCAAATTGCTAAATTTTTAAAAATCCTATATAAATAATCTAAATATATATTAATACTGAATAAAATGAATTCTTATTAAAATAACTAAATAAATAAATTTCATAACTTATTAAAAATTGTAATAAATTCATTAAATTTTTTTATAAATATAAATACAAATAAATAAAAATTCTAATAAATACAAAAATTCACCACATTGCACAACCAACATTATTAACCTTCTAATAACTTCACATCACTAGTGAAATTTACATTTGTGGTATTCCATAGACTAAGATCATCTCTACGTCTATATTACTCACTCTAATTATAACTGTTCCCACATTCATTTAGTTGTCATCTCTGTAGATATTGTAAACCTTGTGTTGTTGCCTCCATGGCCATTACTTGTGATATAATTTTAAGAAAATAAATAAACATATTCTATTAACGTGACTCATGTGAAATATAATTATATATGGGTCTGGATGTGATTTAATAAAATTGAAGAACCTATTGATAATTATGAGAGTTTATTTATATTTATAAAGAACTGATAGTAATAAACTTGATGGATGTTAGTTACAAAAACAAATTAGGGTTCTGTCTTTACATTGTGAGGGTTCTCCACAATTGATCATCAAGAAAGTGTGTGGGGAAGAAGAGTGACTCAAAGAGATAGATTGGGAAAAGGAGATTGAAGTTATCTTATATTATGTGAGAATCATAGATTCTAAGATCTTGTGGAAGGTCTATCATTGATCAATTAAAATTATGATTGAACTTACATGTGGTATCTGTTGCGACCTTGTCGACGATAACTGACGACGATCCAAAAAACGTAGAAAATAGGGTGAAAAGAAAGAGATGGAGTCGCCACCACAGTTTGTTATGGAAAACCAAGAAAGGTAAAAGGAATGGTTTGCACACTAGGGATAAGCTCGGGAGTCGGTTACGCGTGGGAAAGGTATTAGCACCCCACGACACTTGTCCTACGATAGTACCTTTAATCAAATGAGCAAAATCAAATGTGGTTTATTAAATGTTTACTTCTCCAAAAAATAAAAATAGAATGCAAATAAGAACAAAATAATAATTTTTAAATTAAAGGACCCGACAAGGATTCACCCTTGCTTCTACATATTTCTATCAATGATAGAAATTCAGGACCCACGTAGTTCTAAAAGATAGATGAGTTGTTTTGAAAAATTTAATATTTTTTACTTTAAAATTTTATATTTTTAATATTTTTGAAAATTAAATTTCATTTTGAATATCATTAGACGCGTACCTTTTTGATATTTGAAACTCACTTTTCGAATTCAGTTTCATATCACGCATGCGGCCATCTAGAAATTTAATAAAAAATATTATTTAAAATAAATGTCATATGATGGGTACTGTCATTTGAAAATATAATTTTTTTTCAAGTAAAACAGAAGAAAAATACTTTATATATAAACACTAAAAATTCCTTTTTGAAAATAATAAAATGAAATTATAATAAAATAATAGTAAAATAAACCCAAAAATAGTTAAGTTGCAACACAACTCAATTGAAACTTTTTTTTATTATTTATTTATTATCATTGGGTGCTATAAAAAATATCTTTACTCATCCATGCTCACTTAATTAATTATCAACATCTTTTTTTTTTTTAACAATTCAGTGATAAAGAAAAGAAAATTTAAACAAAGAAAGAAAAAGAGAATGAATGAGTGTTTTTATGAAAATATGATTACAATGTAGAGAACACACAAAAACAACACGTTAAAATATCTTTGGCAGTTTTGGAAAAACCCAGATGATAGGTTGAAATTAAAAACAGCTTGTTAAAAATCCTTTTCAACACTTTGACAATTTTCAACCAGCAGCAGAATTTAGCCAATTAATCCAGATTTTAACCAGTTGAAATTACAACATTGCAACAGAGTTAATATGCTAGAAAAACTAGATTTGATCAAAACCAATATAGCAAATTTTCCAAGACTATTCCAAAGCAATTTTGAAATGACCTAACAGTAATAATACAAAATAGTAAAAATGATTAGACAAATACAGCAAAGTACTGATTTATAAGGCAATTGCAGTATTCAAAGATCTAAATCTAGTGGCAAAAATTCAATACGATACCAGCAGTGTCAAAACCAAATAAACCATAATCAGTGAATGTAATGTAACACTTAACACACAAAAAATATGACTCCAAACGATATAATTGAGCATCTAAGGGATTAACAAGAATACACGACTACTACCAAAATAGATAATGTTGCAGTGAGTATCACAAAGCACAATTTATTAAATCTCAGTTTAAATATTAATCAAAACAGTAAGATCATTAAACAAAATATATCCAAAAATTCATAAAATAGAACACAGATCTAGCAAGTGTAATGATGTGTTAAAAACATATTCAAATAATTAGAAGAGACACTGTAATACAGTCAAGAAAACAATACACAAATGTTGCAGTGAAATACCTAATTACAACAGGTTAAAATTGATTCTAACAGATTAAAAACACTGCTAAAATGAGTATTTTGAATCTGTTTAAAAATTTAACAGGTTATTCTTGAATTTAACAGGTTGTTCTTAACAGCAGAAGTACAACAGTACCAAAAATAGTTCAAAAATTAAAGAAGTAAGGGAAAAAGAAGATCACACAAAGCTTTTTATCTTGGTTCACTCTTCCACAAGAGCTACATCCAGTCCTTTGCACAACAATGCAAAGATTTCCACTATACTGTTCAAGTTTACATACAAAACATACTCAAGACCCAATCTTGAACCCTACAAGATGGTCTCTACCCCTTGTGCAGCACCCCACCACACAAGATGCACAACCCTATTACAAATGTAGCTCCCTACTATTGTTCTATATGCAAACAATACAATACAATCGAACAATTACACGTTTACACAAAGTACAATGCTGAAAACACCTATTCAAGCACTATACAACCAAGAAACATATCAAGAATGAATTACAATCTATAAAACCAATCATGCAGCAACTGAACACAGTGAAAAATGCAGAAGAGGAACACTTATCTCTTGGATGACAACTGCCACACAAAATAATCAAAATAATGCTATGCTCTTCTTCACAAGTGAGAAATCTTGATGAATTTCACAAACTTTAATGATTCTTTCTCACTAGAGGGTTCTCTCTCTCCAAGAAGCTCTTTTCAAAATCTTTTGAAAAGTGATTGAAAACCTTTTTGTTCAAAGTCTATTGAAAGCGCTTGCTTCAACCTTTTTAAAATTCGCACCAGTCAAACTGTTATGAAAATTAACAGGCTCTTTTCAAAATTAACATGTTAAAATTCTCTGCAGCACTTTGTATTTATAAAATGTAATTTTCGCTTATTTTTGAATAAGATCAATGCAAGAAAATTATTAATTGACACTAACAAATGCATGAGAGAAGTAAACAATGATAAGAACCAACCCAAAACTAAAATCTAAGATCTTCAAGCAATTTCTTCATCAAATCACCACTTTAGGAGGATCTTCACTAACTTCAACAATACTAAATGTAAAATGCTTATGATTGTTAGAAAAATTTGTGTAATTAACAAAATTAGAAATAGGATATTTAACTAAAGAGGAATTTTTGGTCTCTATGCCCGCAACTACTTTGCAATGAAAATCCTTGAGGTAAGCAAGAGGTTTGGTGCTTCTAGTGGATTTTCTTATAACAAGAGGTACGGGGTTATATGGTCTTTGTTGTGGGACAATATGTGGTCTTTGTTGATTTTGTAGTGGTGTAGTGGGAGAGGTATAATTTTGTTGTGGGACAATATATATTGTTTGTTGGTTTTGTAGTGGTGAGGAGGATGTAAGGAAAGAGAGATCAGTGTCTTGATAATCCGAAAAATGTGGCATGACAAAATTTTCACTATCTGTATGATCAATAATATGTTTAAAAGGAAAACTATTTTCATTGAAATAAACATTTTTGGATAAAAAATCCTCTCTTGTGTGTAAATCATAAAGAAGTGAACCCTTAATTCCTCATTTGTGACCTAAATAAACACACCGTCTAGCCCGAGGCTCAAGTTTCGTTCTATTATGAGCCAAAGTTGATGCAAAAGCTTCACAACCAAAAACTTTAATAAAAGTTAAATCAGGAGAAGAGGCATACAAAATATCATAAGGACTTTTGTTATGTAAAACCTTGCTAGGTAATCTATTAAGCAGAAATATAGCATGAGAAGTTGCAAAGTTCCAAAACAATTTAGGCAAGTTACTTTGAAAAATAAGAGCCCTAGTAATATTTAAAATGTGTTGATGTTTTCTCTCTACCACTCCATTTTGTTGTGGAGTCTCAACGCAAGACATTTGATGTTCTATGCCTTTGAGAGAGTAAAACTAATGCAAATTAAATTCAGGTCCTTGATCAGACCTAATGCATTTGACAGTAGTATAAAATTGAGTCTCAACCAAAGTAATGAAAGATTTAATGCAACCTTGTACTTTTGATTTAGTTTTCAAAAGAAAAATCCAAGTATGCCTAGAAAATCATCCACAATAGTAAAAAAATATATATGTCCATCCATAGAAGTAATGGATAATGGTCCCCAAATATCCATATGTAACAAATCAAAAATTTTATTTCTTGAAGAAGCACTTACAGGAAATGGAAGTCTTTTTTATTTATCAAGTGGACATATTTGACAAAAATCATCACATGTTTTGCTAGAAATATAATCAAACTTTGTTGACAATATAGATAGTTTGTCCTTAAACAAGTGACCTAATCTAAAATTCCAATCATTCACCTTATTAACGGACACAAAATTTATTGAAATTGAATCTAGGGCAAAGTGTTTTCTTGGTCCCATAGGATTTTCAAGAACATAGAGTTTGTGGTGCATCTTAGCAAAACCAATCATCCTCATAGTTTGATTATCCTATATTTCACAGATTTGATCAGTAAACCTAATGGAACGATCAAATTTTATGGCTAGTTAAGATACTGAAATGAGATTGAAGTTAAATCCCTGTATGAATAGTATATTATCCAGAATGAATGTAGTAGAAAATGTGATAGTGCCTTTAATATTTGCATAAGTTGTAGTTCCATTAGGTAACTTGATAGGAATATTAGGAATAGTTCTATATGTAGCAAAATTCTCTAGAGATGAACTAATATGATCAGTGGTACCTAAATCTAACATCCAAAGGACAAATTTTGGTAGTGATGTTAGGTTGCAGATGATACTTGTGGATGTATTGCAAATGTGATGATGTTCAGTGCTAGGGGTTGCAGCTAACTAAGATTGCTAAAGAAGAGTCAGGAGAGAGTTGTATTGCTCTTTGGGCAAACTAAAGCTAGAAAGCTGCTAAGATTCCTTTTGGGTTGTAAGTGCCTCACTCTCATTTGCCTTTTTAATTGTAGTGATATTGTTAACAAGAAAATTTCTCCTTTTGTAGTTTGATGGAAAACCATGTAAGCGATGACATTTATCAATTGTGTGACCTCTTCTACCACAATGTGTGCATTTCTTACTATTATAATGCTTGTCATCCTTGGTCCATCTCTTAACTTGATAATTTTTGTTGAAGGAACCATAATATACACTAGAAGAATCATTCAGAAGATTTACCGATAGATTATTGAACGACGAACTAGTCATATTTGCTACTTAAAATAATGACACTTTTGAAGCCACTACAGATGATGAATATTCTTGAAAATGGAACAAAATCAGAGTTGGCACAGTGGAGCTCTCTTGGTTAGAGAGCTTTGATACCATAACAGACATATCATATTAACCACACGTTAATGAAAATAAAGAAATGAACAGTAATGAATGAAAAGAACAAAGGATATGAGAGTGAAAATATATTTCTCTTATCCTCTTGATAAAAGAAAACACTCTATATATGAAGTACATGGATTAATAGGATCATAACAGAATAGTTACTCTAACATAATTGCTAATGATTCTCACATAATAATTATTTATTATCCGTTAATATACTCTAACCAAAATGATCAAAATCCCTAATGATTCTCACATAATAATTATTTATCATTTATTAGTTTACTCGTTGAAGATCGCCGTTCTTCAAGCTTGGAAACAAATTCTTCTCTGACGACTTTGTAACTTTTATGGAGATCTCCCTCACTTTTCCTTTCTCACTTCCTTCCGAGTGCTTTCTGAATAGTTTTTTTCTGAAACTAAAACTAACCAACCCGTGCCAACGTAGAAGACCATTCTATATATAAGGAAAGAAGATACCCCTCTTGATGAGGACATTGATGAGGACATCCAGGCCCAAGCCCAAATTCCAATTGAAGAACCTTTGCAAGGATTGGGGGGTCCTATGACTAGAGCAAGGGCTAAGAAGCTAGAGGAGTCATTACAAC
>Ga0099825_1009551_pt1 | contig 11019 bp, 3 predicted proteins | sample SiratroredBW_FD_76838 | JGI IMG/M metagenome (GOLD analysis project Ga0099825, IMG submission 76838) | Root nodule microbial communities of legume samples collected from California, USA - Siratro red BW | ecosystem: Host-associated > Plants > Roots > Nodule | place: USA: California | collected...
ATATATATATATATATATATATATATATATATATATATATATATATATATATATATGAAGACATAATCGATTATAAGAGGTTAATGTAAACATATTTTTATTTAATTTATGTTTCAAAATTGTAAATAAATATTTTATCTAAATTTGAAAGTACATGTCAATGACGGAAAGCTTTTCGATGATGACAAAATTTTCTATGTTGTTAAGACGTAAATTATTTAATTTTTTATTGTTTATTTTTTTTTATTGGTAAATAAATTTCAATCTTGTTTAATGATTATTTAAAACTTTTTTGCAAGCTTAGCAAAAGTATGTGGTGTTGAATTTGACGTGTGATAGAGAAAAGCTTATTAATTAATGAGGCATGGCAGCGACATTGTATACATTGAAACTTACCATGTTACCTCCATAAATGCCTCTATGCTTATTTTACGTTCCAAACTTTCGTCTTACAATTGGTTTTCCCAACTGGTCACGTTTTCAAATACTAAAATTATAAGTAACTCATTACCCCACTAATTTAAATTTGATGTGTTTAGTCTGGGTTTTGAATTTAAGTGATGTTAGGTTATATTTTTTTAAATAAAAGTAAATTTCAACTATCGATTGGAGATACTTTGTGAAGTGGAAAAAAAAAGTATACTCTATACGTTTGCCAAAGAATTTTGTATTATATTTGTTATAATTCTAATAATTTAATACCAATTTATTATTATCATCTTTAGTGATTAAAATGAAAAAATATTAAAAAAATTTGATATGATGCACAGCAAAAAGGGTTCCCTGAAACTTTTATTTCTCTGCTCTCATATACCATTTAAATTATTGAATTTGATGGACATAATTCACACTTTTTCTGATTTTTTTTTTTGAAAAATATTTTATTAATTTAACTTACAGAAAACAGTATAATATTTTTCACTACTATTCAACCTATATAGTCTTGTCACAAGTCTTAGATCGAAATATGAAAGAGGATTATATTAGACCTTTAAGAATTAATGTAAAAGTCATCAATTTCTTGTCAGGTAAAACTCGCGGAAGCAGCAAACATGGATGACAAACTCAGCAATTTCTTGTTGAGACACTGGAATAAAAAAATGGATTCCCTTGTGCCCTTATGAAGGGATGAGGGGAAGAGAAATTTTTGAACCCTATCCGAAACTAACAAGCAAATGTTTCAATCAAGCAAAGTAAGTTCACAGGGCAAATTTACCAGCTTATAGAGGTCAAATTTTGCTCAAGTAGGGGACTGAAGATTGAATTTATCCAATGTGTCTTGCAATAATAATAAGAAACTTGTACACAAACTGAACTAGAAACTTCCGAAAGGAGAGATACACAAAAGTAGGACTCTGATTACAAGAACTTCTGACGGAACGCTTTAATCAGTTCTGATGAGCAGACTTGAGCCATGCTAGAGAGTTTGAAGTTCATTACCCCATGGAATTCTCATGTAATAATACATATTCGCGACTGCAGTAGAAGAAAATGTGTTAATAATCATTATATAGAACATGTACAAAGTTCATTACAAAGAAATTAAAGGTGAAGAGGCATGAGAACTATATAGAAATACTTTTGAGTGGTGGTTAGAAACTTGCATTCGCACCAAAAGAAAAGAAAACACAAGAAAATTCATTGCATTAACCATGCGTCCGACAAACTAGTCCTCAACCAGTAAAATTTTCAGTCACATATGTCCCAATATCCTAAAAAAATTCCACCTTCATGAAAAGTGAACAAATTGTTTGACTTCTGAGTCAGAAAATAAATGCCAGAACTTGGCACCACTAACAACAATTTAACCAACTGGAGGGCACAACACACAAGACTTAACTCCGGATGTTCAAATAGTGTTCCTAACAAAATTTGTCCTTCCCTTTCCAGTCAAAGATCTTAATTTCCCTCTAATAAAATCTTTTTCCAGTACAGATTCTTTGTTCAATTAAAAACCTTATTACCAAATAGGTTCAAAGAAATGAATGATAAATCTTACATATTAATAAGCTACAAAATATAATATCTGTCATCCGAAGGTGGGACAGTTACTAAGTATGTGTTGGATTCCCGTTTTAGGGACTTCAAAAGTCAGTTTGCACATTCCAAAGCACAAAATGGAGAAGCAATAGCTCTCATGGATTGGAAAAACATCCGTAACCTTTAAATGCAGTCACCCAAAACACTAAATATATTCACAGATGAAAGCAGAGATACAACTTTTGCCTAAAATGTTCCACTCGGGCAGAAGAAACATGTATTTTGAACATCATAAAAAACAATGAATATCTACATCTCACTTACCTACTATTACCAAATTTAATGGTGTCCTTTTCCCTAAGTTCGTAATATCGTTGAGGTTCAATGGGACTATCCTGCAAAAGCAGAAAGTATCACACATAGTCATTATACATCTAACTTCAGCCCATTCATTACTAACAGAACAAATAACATAAAGAAATTAATCAAACTATCAAAGACATTCAACCAACACTCACATTTATTAAAGTTTTGTTTGTGCTTCCCAGGTCCATAATGTAAGGCCTAGTGCAGAAAATATGCATATCAGGTTAACATATGGAGAAACTTTTAGCTGTACATGAGTGCATATAAGTAAGAATCAGGCATTACCTTATTTGTTTTAATAATGTACCATCAGGTTGCTCTTTTTCAACTTGCCTAATAAGATAACGAATTTTAAGATGTTAATAAAATCCAATTACCATAATTAAAATACTGATATCCAAAGGAACGTTTCAGGGTTGCTTAAATTGATGAAATACCGGAATTGAATAACAGCATGTTGCTTGCTGCAAGATGGATGATCTGTAGGGATATCAGCAACCCTTCTTTCCCTTCCAAAAAGATAACAACTTTGGCGATGTATATAAAGGGGCTCTGTCAATCAATCATATTCAATATTTTAAGCAAAAGTAGGTAGAAAGCAAAAATAAAAAGTGTTCTTTGGAAGTCCAGAAAATTACATTAAATAAGATTTTTAATTAAACAACTAAACTGCAAAATGGATTTTTTTTTTTTAAATTAACTGATGAAAATTTATGGGAAAAGGAAGGAAATTGTAGACACAAGCATAACATTAAACAGGAATATAACCAAATGTGGAAGTAGAAAAGGAATTTAGACATAGAGCTCATCTAACTATGGGACGCTCACCCAAATGCATAAGGTGCTGGAAACTTATCAAATAAATTGCAAGGAAAAAATCAACGGCATTCATGATGAATAGAATAAAACCAAATGATGAGGACAGAGCAGCCAGATCTTACACTTATTAGTTAAAGTGTCCAGCGTTCAGGTGGACGATTATAACACAAGAAACAAAAAAGAAAAGTGAACAATACAAACCAGAATGCACGGAAAAGGACAAAAAACAATTTGTAATTGGAAACACCAGAAAGTATGGAGAAAAAGCTAAAGGTCTATCATGTGTAAGAAAAGCTTTCATAAAATATTGACATGGGGCATACAAGTTTGACATTTCGTTATTATAACATATTTATATGCAGAAGCCATAAACACTAACCATTTAGCACTTCACCACCCTTGAAAACATAAAGCCTCCATTTAATATCTGGTTTTCGAGCCTCTGGTGGTTCATTGAATAACAAAGTAATGCCTGAAAAAGAAACACCGTTCAGCATACAATTAAAAGTGAATGATAAAAACAATATGCTAAAAAAATAGTTAGTGCCACCTCTGACTCGATTTGTTTCAGCTGCGAGATTTCCAGATAGCTCAAATGAAGGTTTTTGCTGCAAAAGTGCAAATGACAGGATTTCAGAAAAGCCACGAGTAAATCACTCAGAAATATTCTTATTTATACACAATAGCAATATCAGCTTTTTAATTTTTAAACCATATTATTTTCACTATTTTTCCTAGGACTGCAACTCAACTTGAGTTAATACATACAAATTAAGCACTGGACACACAACTAACTTCGAATTCAATTGACATAATTATATCAAATGTCTTTGAATTTTTCATTTTGAATGGTAAAGTCCATCTAACACATCACTTAGTAATATCTTGAGCTTGGGATGCCTCATTATAGCCTCTGCAAAGAAAAGGTCATCTGAAACTAGGAAAGAAACAGTAGCAAGTAATTCATACAACATCTTTATTTATGTCCTTTGAGAAGAAGAATCTCTATGCCATAGAGCAGCAATAACCTGTGTTAGATATGATTCTCTCACAAACATCTACTGAACAACACAAGTGGGCAATTAATCATTGTCTTCGCATGTACAGTATCCAACCCAACCAATTAGCAATAGAAGCATCCAAAAGATTAAGCAAGATGCAACAGTATGAAGCTTAGCAATGAAAATAAGTAGTAAACAAGTTAATTACCTGAAAGGGGTCTCAAATCCTACCCCACCAGTATAAAAAGAACACGGAGAACTATATAATATTCTGACACAAGATTCTAACAAAAAAGCCCATTATTACCTTCTGCTTTTCTACCAAAGCCTCCTCAGCAGCCTTCATTTTCCTAATAGAATCATTCTCCTCATCCCTGCCAAAGCAGCAATCAGTCTGTCAACATCAAAGAGCAATACCAACTAATTCTAAATTATTCAAAAACAGAATCAAAAGCACCACACTTTTGAGGATAGAAGAGAAAGAAATACAAGAACGAGCTAATAATCCAGTTTCATTACCACTATTTTGACAATTCAACTTTATTAAAATGAGGATGCTGAGATCTTATATTCCATAACTGAGGTTTGACCGTTAATTTCCTCTTAAAAAAGACACATAATCTCTTTTCATGTATAGACATAAAATTGTTTGGAACATACTACATTCAATTTATAGAAAGTAATATGTAGCTCTGTATTATATTCCATTTTTTAATATTCAATCTACATTTCAGCACAAAAATTCTAAAATATGTCCAAGCTCAAGGCTGCCTAAAAACGTTATTTTACAAAAATACAATTTATCATTTTAATGATCACAAATCTAACCACAATTGAGATCACACCAAGGCCTGGTAAGGTTACATACATGAGAGCATACTATTCATCCAATCAAGACGAGAAAAGATGGTGGGAGAGAGTCAAAGAATGTTAAAAATTGAACAGTTTAAGGACAAAAATGCAGCATTCCTGTTAATAGATACGGCTTAAATCAAACAAAAAACAACAATCAAACATTATGGTAAATAAAATGCAGAGTTCAAATAGAAACTTACATTTCTTCAGCTCCTCTTGAGTTTATCATCTTCAAAAGTTAAACAGCAATCCAGATAAGCATTAATTCTAGAAAATAGTTAAACCTTAAAATAGAAAGAAGTTCAAAACAGGAATAAAGAGAACACATAGACGGGAGAAAACAAGGAAAAATGAAAATGAAATGCCAAAAATAAAGAATAATAAATGAATCAACACTTTGAAACCAAGAGATTACCATTACCAGTCCACAAATTACTAATCACTCATGCATCATGTTTACAATCATCCTCACACTCACTTATGACTTGTCAAATGAAACTTCTAATTAGTACTAAAACTATCCCATAAGAAAGGCAACATTTTAGTCTATAAAGACCTCCATAAGTTCCAAGGTGATCTCACCTTTTCCCTTATTTAATCTTTAATACCACAATATCTAAAAAAGCTTACAAGACAACAGTAGTAAGCGAAATGAAAAAACTGGTACTCAAAAAGAAAAACTAATACTGGATGAGGCAATTTTCTTTAATTAAAGAAATATATCAATGTCAAATACAAAGTATCAGTATAATTTCTGTCAACGCTTCCTTTTTCTTGATGTAAATTGTTAATAGAAAATTAGACTTCAACTGAAAACTAACTTATAATAGGTTGTGTCAGCACGCAGGACAACAGAATCAGAGCTCTCACAATTTCTACAGTTAGAGCCACTACCTTAATCACATAACTCGAGTACCAACCCTGATTACAATAACAATTGCATGTTTGTCCTTCTTGTTTCACATATTTCCATAGTACTAATATTCAACTTAAATTCACCCTCAGAAAATCATCAGATAGATCCTCAAAGCCAACCTAAGTAAAATTCCAACTTCACCCTAACTCAATTTTCACCATCATTCTTAAAATCTCCCAATCACACAAACATTTCTTTTACCAAACTCTCTGATCCCCTCATGCATCTAAAGAAGCTTCACATTTTCTCAAATTACCTCCAAAACTCTACATTCCACAAATTCAATGAACATCCAGAAACACCTAAATTGCCACACTCCTATCTAGCAAAAGTTACAAAAAACGTTCAACAAGATTCCAACCATAACAACATCTCCCAAACCACATCCTCCAAACTTTCATTCCAACATCAGCACTAAAACCTACTTCAGATTCTACAATTAACACACAAACCAAACTTAAAGCAAAAACAACTTAAATTACAAAAAAATAAAATATAGAACTCGAAGAATTGATTTGAACTAGGGTTGGATATCACCGGACACCTCATCACGAGGTTTTGCATTCCCGGAGGAGGCGTGATGATGCGGCGGAGACTGAGACCTATGCCGGCTCCTTCCATTGCGCTCGCGCTCCGGCGACCTCTCGTGCTTCGGCGACCTCTCGTGCTTCGACCGCGACGATTTGTTACTCCTTCCGCCAGCGTCTTCGTTCTCCGTCCTCTTCTCCGATTTGCTACTCCTTCCACCACCACTGCCGCCTCCGTCGTTCTCCGTTCTCCTCTTCTCCCTCCGCTCAACCGCGTCCCTCTCCGAACCTCTTCCTCTGCTATTGCCACGGCTCCTCTCACTCTCACGAGGCTCGCGCTCCGTCTGAGCTCTCCTCAACCGCTTCGTTCGTGGAGACGGAGAGCGCGAGCGAGCCGGAGAGTCCGGCGAACCGGAACCGGTCCGAACCGGCTTAGCCACGCCGCGGCCAGAACGTTCATGCCTTTCTCTCGGCGGCGGAGAGATGCTGCGGTGGCTCCGGTGACGCCGGGACGAGGGAGAGTGGTTGCCAGAGGAGTGACGGCCCATGGGTACTACGGTGAACCTGAGTGACACAAAATCGAAATTTCTACAACAACGTTAAGAATTTTAGCATTGTCTGTTAGTTATGTGATCGCGATTCAGATTCTCTATTGTGCGGTGAGTTCAGAGTTCCGTGGTTTAGGGTTTATCATTTTCATTTCAGTGACAGAAAATCTCTTCTTTTATCAGTAAATCTTCTTTTCTCAATTCTCACTCCAATGTCATTTTTTTTTGTTGGTAGAAACTAGCATACAATTAATATTTATTACAAATAAGATTTATAATAGATAAAGTTTATGGATTATTGATCTAAAGTATATATTAAGATGTGTTTAACTATTTTGAATTTAAAATGTATAATCAATAACTGTCTCTAAATTCACATTATATTTTAGTGAAAACGTGAACTTTCACAAACATTTATCCATATATTTATTACACTAAAATAAATATACTTTTATAATTTTTATGAATAATTGATTAAAAAATATGATTTAAAAATAAATATATATAATTTTATAAAATAATATAAAAGTATTATATAATTATTTAAAAAATTATTTGATTATTCCAAAATAAAGTTAATTATTTAATAATTTATTTTATTAAATAACTAAATTTTTATTTATTAAAAGATAAAATTATCTAATTAAAAGATAATAAATAATAAATTAGATTTATATAATAATATAGATATTTACAATAAATTCATTTCAAAATGACTATATTAAAAATATTTTAAATTATTAGTGATTTTATTTTTAAAATATTAAATATTATTGAATTGAATGTATTTTAATTTAAAAATAAATACAAACAACGGAAGTTTGATCCTTTAGATATGTGACACTCACATTTGAAATTTGATAATTTTGTAAGTGAGCTCTCTAATAATTGAGAGATTAACCTTATTTCAGTAGGAGAAATTAAAAATATTAAAACATGATTTAAGGATATAGAACAAAGAAGATGTAAAAAAAGAAAAATAAAGTTTAAAGTTTAATTGACAATTTGGTTAAGTTAGATGAAAGAGACCATAAAAATGAATTGGATAATATTTAAAGAGAGTTAAGATAAAAGATCTTGAAAAAAGATAAATCTAAGGGCAAAAAGCATGATAAGATAAAAATAAAGAATTAGATGGTTGGCTGAGGGAGATTTGAACACTAGTTTTTTTTTACCTCACAACTAAGTAGAAGAATGCTAGAAATGTCATTTTAGATGTCTATATAAATGACCATTGGAAGGAAACCCTTAGAGGGGTGAAAGAGGAAGTGAAAGCTTTTTCAGAGAAAAAGGTATAAAGAGACAACAAAATTTAAAGGGCAGTTAGGAAATGTGGTGTTTAATAAGATTAGCCAGACAATGACAATTTAATTAGAAAATTTTAAGAGGAGGAGATTATGAGAGGAGAAGATTTGGAGAGCAGTTTATTAAAAAGTTCTAGAAAGTGTTAAATGGAGATATTTTACAAGCTGCTAATGAATTCCATAAGACAAATGGATGGCCAAAAGGGTGTAACACATTGTTTATTGCCTTAATCCCAAATGTGATAGTCTGCAAAAGTTAGAACATTATAGACCTATATCTTTGGTGGGATGTGCATATAAAATAGTTGCTAAAGTGTTGTCTTTAAGGCTCAAAGAAGTTTTGCATATTGTAATAGATAGCATGCAATATGTATTATTTTGAGGGGTAAAGGGATGCTAAACAATGTATTAGTAGCAAATTAGATTATAGAGAAAGTTAGAAAAGGTAAATGTAAGGGTATTTTCCTTAAAGTGGATTATGAGAAAACATATGACTATATTAGATGGGATTTTTAGCTTTACATGTTAGAGAGATTAAACTTTTGTAACAAATGGATAATTTGGATAAAAACAATCCTAATGTCATCCACTATATCTGTTTTGGTAAATGGTAGCCCATAACTGAATTTTCACCTTCTAAAAGACTTAAGCAAGGAGACCCTCTTGCTCTATTATTATTTCTTGTTGTAGTAGAAGGTTTAGCAGGGATGGTGAGGGAGGCAAAAAAGAAAACCCTCCTTAAGAAGATTAAGGTGGGTATGAATGCGGTAGAAGTATGTATGCTACAATTTGTAGATGACACCCTGTTTCTAGTTGAACTCAAGCCAAATAACATTTTTGCTTTGAAAAATATTCTAAAATGCTTTGAATTAGGGTATGAACTGAAGGTTAATTTTAATAAGACCAAAATAGGTGGTATTGGAGTTAGTGTTGATTTACTATTTAGATTTGCAAGAATGTTGAACTGTAATGTAATGAACTTACCTTGTACATATTTGGGTATGCCAATTGGAGGTAATACTAAGAAAACACAAAACTTGGTCAGTTATTATTGAGAAAATTAAGAAAAGTTATCCAAGTGGAAAGGAAAGCACTTCATTCACGGGAAGAGTTTGTTTGTTTAAATCTGTCATATCTGTTGTACCACTTTACTATATGTCATTTTTTAATATGCCAATTAGTATTATGAAGGAAATTAAGAAAATTCAAAACACAATTTCTCTGGAATTGGGGCTCGATAGGAAGAAAAATAGATGGGTAAGATGAGATTAGATATGTAAACCAAAAGAGTTAAGAAGACTAGGAATAAAAGATATTAAACAATTCAATATGGCCTTGCTTAGGAAATGGAGATGAGACTTGGGATGGAAAATGAAGACCTATAAAAATAGATATTAGAGTCAAAATATGATGGTTGGAGAGATTTGAACAACAATACAAAAAATATAAATCATTCTTGGTGGTTGAGAGATTTAAAGAGGACAATGAATGAGGGTGACACATGGAATTGGTTTCAAGAAAATGTGATTTGGAGAACATATTAGGTTTTGATATGATGTGTGGAGAGGTGGAGAACCCTTGTTAGGAAAATATCCAATATTATTTAGCAAATCCTTGAACAAGGATGCAATAGGTGGAGATTAGTAAGTTGGAATTCAGATAGGTAGGAATGGAAGCTAGATTGGAGAAGGGGATGATTTGAATGAAAAACAAATAAGGTTAATGAGCCGAGGGCTGAATTGAAAAATATAATTTTAATTAGAGAAAGAGGATGGGTGGAAATGGAAAGGAGGTCAACTCAAGGCTACTCCGTCAACCAGGCTTAAGAAATGATACAAGATATTGGTGTTGAGAGAGAAACACAACTTTCATTGAATTATGAAAGGGGAAAGTCCTATCATCGACTCAAAACTTTGCTTTGCTGCAAATGGTTTGGAGTAAGTGAGGTGCATCACTGTAGGACAGACCATCATTTCTAGCAGTTTTACGCGTTAGAGTTGTCTAAGAGACAGAACTTTGTTAGGAGAACCATATGGATAACTATTATTTAGTTTATTTGAAATCAGGGAAACAATATCCTTTTTAGGCTTTTTAGGAGTGATGTTGTGGATGGAGTTGAGATACTCAAAGTTGTTGAAATTAAGGCTTCGGCCTGGATCACTAATAAGTATCCAAAATTGAACTTCTCATGCTTAGATTGGTGTTTGAACCCAACTTTGTGCCTAAAGTGGATTATATAATTACAGTCCACTTTATTGGATCATTTTGTATTGATAATCCATTGCAGAATAATATTTTTGTTTTCTGATTTTTGTAGGGGCTCAATCCATAAATATACATGTGTGACTAAGTCATGGGTCAATAACACTATTGCAACAAGAATGAATATCATAAACTTTGAAATATGATTAACTGTAATAGGAGTTAATTGTCATTGTCTTTGAAGTTTGCAATCATTAATCATTAACCTTAAAGTTGCTAGAATTTGTTCATTATAAAATAAATTTTTATGTATAAGGGTTAGAACATCTCTCAAATATCCCAACTTTTATTAAATTTGTTCATTGTTGATAAACAAAAAAAAAAAAAAAAAATTAAAAAAAGAAAAAAAAAAAAAGAAAAAAAAAAAATTAAAAAATTTTTAAAAATTTAAAAATAAAAAATTTTAAAAAAAAAATAAAATAAAAAAAAAAACCATTCATA
>Ga0099825_1009553_pt1 | contig 11016 bp, 8 predicted proteins | sample SiratroredBW_FD_76838 | JGI IMG/M metagenome (GOLD analysis project Ga0099825, IMG submission 76838) | Root nodule microbial communities of legume samples collected from California, USA - Siratro red BW | ecosystem: Host-associated > Plants > Roots > Nodule | place: USA: California | collected...
AAGTTAAGTTTAAAATCTACTATGTCATAATATTCAAAAATTAAATCTAAATATATATAATTTAAATATATATAAAATTTGTTTCTTATCTTTATAATAAATTTATGAGTTTTTAAAAAATTATTGTATTATTTATTTTTAAAATTTGGTTAAAACCATCGTTATTAAAGTTTGATATGTGTGTGACATAGCATACCCTGTTTGGTAAAATGGGTCCGAATTTGATAGTTGATTAATCATGAACTCACTGCTTTAATGAAATATGGTAGTAATTGTGAGTGATGAATATAACCTGTGGTTTCGTGAGAGGATTGGGCTAGGAAAGCTACAAGCTCCCTCTTACGAGTGTCCAAATCACCAGTGTTGCCAAAAGCACCAAAGGAACTTGCTGCTGTGAGAAAAGCATTGTAGGTGTAGAACCCTTTACCCTCACAGACTCCATCGTTTCGGTGTTGCAGCAATTGTTCAAATACAGATTCGCTGATGATGCTGCCTACATCGTCTCCAACCACACTAGGAAACTCTCCTGATCTTACCAGCAAAATATAAACTAAGGTAAAGCAGAAGGTAGTGTCTAACTTCATAATTGGTTTTGTTTTATGAATTATGACTGAAAGTGTGTGTGCATGTCCTAGTAAGTGAGAGTATTTTATATGGTGGCAATGCTCTCTTTCACGATATCATCTTGGAAAATAATATCGAGTGATAGATTTGATTAGTCAATAGTGGAAACTTAGGATGAAACTTCTTTCGTGGGCTAAGTTGTTTGATTTTGGTCATCATTTCACACACACGTCCAAAGGAAACAAATTAAGGAATGGGTCAATGACAATGAGTTGATTTTTCTCCATCTAAATTCTAAACCGTGCTTTACGTTCTCCCTCGTCTCTAATTAAACTACTGCAATCACGTAGCAGAGGATTGTGACATTTGAAGTGACAGAGGAAAGGAGGAAAGCATGGGTGTAAAAAGAAATCCCTTCGGGAACGGGCCTTCATGGTTTTAATAGCCCAAACAAACAAAAAATGAAAGTTAGAAACAAGCAAGACGCGTTCTTCCTACACCTCCCTGACTTTGTCCTGCACCCCTATATTTTTCTGAAATACCGAAAATAATCTTTTTGAATATTACAATCCGAAATACAATCTACAATATAGGTACTTAACTCACTTTAATTTAGACCCGCGATGAACCAATTAATCCATATATTCTAACTCACATCTTGGTCACTAAATTTAATAATGAAACACCATGTTTATGACTTGAATATAAAATAACATAATGACCCTAAGTTTCACAATAAGGATTACAGATTGAAGTGCATAAAAAAAAAGTTAATTATTTCATAGTTTTCCCCTTCCCTCTTCTCCTTATATAGTAATATTTACATGCTCGGTATAAAAAAAAAATCATTCTCAAAGCACAAAATTTTTACATTTTTTAGAAAATGTAATTTGGAATTTAGTAAAAGGGTAGATTACTCCTTATAAAATATAAGTAAGGTAAATCTTTACTTTCTAAGTGAGTTTACAAAATCAATTGGTCAATTATTAAGTCCATTACTTAGGGTATGTTTGAATTAGAAGATGAATTTAAGAAAGTGGATTTGAGATGAAAGTGTAAAAAAGTTGAATTGTTTGGATTAGGAAAGATATTAAAATTTAAGTGAAAAATTTATAAAAGTTTGTGAATGATGTGATGTGTATAATTAATAAAATATTTTTTAGTAAATCAAATTGTAGTTAAAATTCATTTAAAATTAAATATAATTAATTTATTAAGTAAGATTAATAAATGATTATTATTTTAATTGTTAAATTATAATATTATTGATTATTTAAAATAAAAATTAAATTTATATTATTAATAATAATAATATATTTAATTTTATTATTTTTTTTTTTAATTTTTAATGTTAATATCATTGATATTTTATTTTTATTAATATTTTATAAATTTATTATTATAATATATTATATAATTGATTATATTTATTTTATTATATATAAATATTGATAAATCAAATATATAAAAAACGTATGCAGTTATCCGCAAATCTTCTCAAGTTTGCTATGAAATACTATTTACGGAAAAGAATTCATCAAAACTTTTAAATAATATTTTATTACTTAAAAGGTAAACTTTCGACACAAACAGTAATTTCGTTAGAATCCGTTTCGAGAACCAAACCATGCCTTAGTTTTTTTTTTTTTTTTCTTCGGCAAAAGTCCATTACTTAGTGAGTTTAGTATATTATATCAATATAGCGTAAGAGATATTTGAATATTTATTTGAGTGAAAGAAATTATAATAGCAGATAATATTTTCTTCATTCAATAGTGTTGCATTATCTAGGCAATTTAATTTATTCTCATCGCTTAAGTATAGTGTGTTAGATCGAATCACGTCAAATTGTGCCTGATTGATTGATATCTTTTAATTATTTGTATTAACAAGCAGAAAAAGACGTGATTTTTCCAATACATGTTCAAAGAAAAAACTTGGAGAAATTATTGAAAATGAGCCAGAAACAGCATTTTCATCGTTATTTTTATTATTAATTGTTAACTTACGGCCATTACAACCAAACCTTATTAACCAAAAGGTTTCTGGTCTCTGCAGTTCAAGTTAGGACCATAAGTGACCTTAAAAACGTCACAGTATCTCTTGTAAAACCCTATCCTATCACCTGATGCAGGAGTAGGACCTTTCCCACATTCAAGCCCACCATTGATAATGTTGGTGATCACACCAAAACCAGGGGCTCTATTACCCGCCACGTCAGCAGAAGATGGGGTCCACCTGTTGGTGATGACATCATGGCATGAGGGCTTATTGCCCTGCGGGGTCATCCAGAACCATAGAGCTGTCTTGAATGATACCACTGCATCTCTTGCCACCAAATCTGGATTGTTTATCAAGTCCACTCCTAGGGCTCTTCCAGCTTGGTTATAGTTGTAGTTTCTGTTCCTCAAACAACATCAAAATTCAGTATCATGCTTAAAAAAGAAAACAAAATTTGAACCCTAAACTACAAGTTAAAGATTTTATCTTGTTTAGGGTTTATTCAATGTACTTACTGGGTCAGTTGAATTGGCCCTCGACCATAATATGATTTTCCTGCGGGACATGGTGCACTCCCATCACAATATCTGTTGGATTTATCTCTTTCTGTCACAAAGCAATAGCCCCATGCATATGGTCCATCTGGTGAAGTTGGTGCTCCTCCTGTATCACACATCACGTCAAACATGTTTTATTTTTGCAACAATATCTAAACAACAACGTTGGATTATGTACTATTGACAACGTTGTTGTAACATGAGACGTAAGAAATGGAGAAAAAAATAGTTATGATGTGTTTAATATATTGGAAGTGAAGGTTATTAGTAAAACCTGTGGTTTCGTGAGAAGTTTGAGCTAGGAAAGCTGCGACCTCTCTCTTACGAGTGTTGGAATCACCAGTGGTGCCAAAAGCACCGAAGGATCTGGCAGCAGTGATAAAAGCATTGTAGCTGTAGAAACCCTTGCCCTCGCAAGCTTGATCGTTTCGGTGTTTTAGTAATTGCTCAAATAGAGAAGCACTGATTACACTTCCAACATCATCACCAACAGCACTGTGAAAATACGATGAGGTTACTAGGATATAGGCTAGTGCAAAGGCAAAAGTGTGTAACTTCATATTTGCCTTTGTTTTATGTTATGAAAGTGTGTGTTTTAGTGGGTGAGGCTAAAGGGTATATATAGTATCAAATTTGAGGGTTCTTCCCTTATGTTTGTGCTTAAAATAGGGTTTGTGATAGCGGTGGATTTTGTTAGTAGGTACTATTTTTCATCTCATTTAGGAAAAAAGGATTAAAAAAAATTCTCAGTCCACTTGCATTTTCAAGAAAAGAAAGAGTGAAAGAGAAAGAGTTATGGAGTAAAATTCAGCTGATTGGGTTTTCGTTAGTTTGTGAGATTTAGTGGTGCGTGTGGAAATTTAGGTTGAACAGACATCTTCGGTGCTCTTCTTTTTTCTTTCCTTTGAGCCATTATTTCATCCACTAATTAACATGAGATATGTAAAAGAATGGAAAATGCCGAGTTTTTCTTTCTTTTCAACCATTATTTCATCCACTAAATTAAAATAAAATATGTTAAAGAATGGAAATGGAGAGGGACAGAGAGGTATGGAGTGAATGTGAGTTGATTGTGTTTGGACAAGTTAATAGGATTCAGTTGTGTTTGTGGAAATTTAGGACAAAAAGAGGTCTTTTCATGTTTGAAAATTTTCTCTTCTACTCATATGCTAAATGGAAGGAGAAAACTCTAAAATGCGTCAATGTCTTGCATTTTCAAGGAGAAAAAGAGGGAGAAATAAAAGATAGTTGATTGCGTTATTTGCGCGTTATCTTCATGGTCCGTTTCTTACATTTTCTTCTTTTGAAGTAAAATATTGTGATTTTAGTTAATACGTATTATACTATGTTAGAATTTTCTTGTTTAAAAAAATGACAAATTTTGATTACGTACCATGTAAAAATTAGGCGTTATCCCAATAATTTTAGTCCATATAACAACATTTTTAGCCCAAAGTTGTTTCACTTGCACTCTTCATCAAATATTGGGTCAGTCTTTATCATAGAAAAAAAACAAAAAAAGAAAATAAAGAAGAGGTCCAACTTCAGTAGGCAATTTCTTCCTGCACTCCCATAATTATAAATTCCGAAAACGACTAAAATACCCTTCCTCGATCTGTCACCGCCGCTTTCTCCGTTATTCTCTGTATTGTACTGAACTCTTGGAGAGGAAGACGAGAGACTTCTTTCTGAAAACTCGTTCCAAAAGTTATCATTTATATGCTGAAAAGTTTGTTTTAAAAAATTATTCCAAAACACATTTCATGTGTTGTGAAAAAATTATTCAAAAAACTTAATCGAAAAACTTGTTCTAAAAGGTATCATGTATATTTTGAAAAACTCGTACAATAAATTATGTCTTAGAAAGCTTATTGTACAATATATTTCATATATTCTACAAAATTTGTATCAGTAATGTAAAATGTGTAAGTAAGTTGAGCGCGAAAGTCACATGTTTGGTGTTTTTAAGTTATGTGTGTGTTCAAATCCTTCGGTGAATCGTTAGGTCACTTTTACCTTAAAAATGATGGGAGTGCAGGCAAGAAAAATCCTTAAAGTGTTGAGGCAAGCGATGCTAAATCGGTGTAATTTTGCATGCGCAACATCTGTTTGCCTATGGTTGTAACACAAAAAAGGTAAAAAAAAAAAAAACATGTGAGACAGAAGAAAGCTTAAAAGCTTAGAGAGGAAAGAAAGTTCTGATCACACAAATGATTAAAGTAACTGACACTTCAGCATAATGCTGCAAACACAAGGTTTCACGTGAAAAAGTTATTTCAAAATCCACCAGATTCACTTTGCCCATAGATTGTTAAAAACTTACCATAACAAAGCTATAAAACTTTGCAACAAGTTTCACAAAATAAGAACACACAGAGTGAGAGCAAGGTTATTTCCTCAGAAAAAATGGCATGCATGTGCTCATTGTCCAGGAAAGTGACACCCTCAGTCTCTCAAATCTTCAATTGCAAGCAAGGAAAGTGGTTAGTAACATTTTGGTCTCAAACTCAATTTTATCTTTTCCTTCTTTCTTGAGCTTTATTGTGTTTATTACCACATTATCATTCATAATTGTTAAATGCAATATTGTGTGTTTTCCTTCAAGATTAATAGTAAAAAATATACTGATAAATACGGAAAATAAATTCTATAATATATTTTCTCAACAGTTTTTTGCAACATTATTTTTGTGATTCTGGTTACACATTGACCTCTATTAATTTCTTGCAACTTATCCTACACAACACGCTAGTCACTGCTATTTCCCTATGTTCACACATTTACTAAGGACCAAAACGAAGATCTGATTCACGTTTTGCATTCACTCTTCCCCTTAAAGCGCGTTTGGTATTCTGGATTCTGCACCTTAAAGTGCGTTTGACATAGTGGGGGACAAGTGATTTTTCACGTCAAGTGATAAGAAGCAAATACAGTCAGCTTTTATGTTTTGGAGGAGAATTCATTTCATTTTTTGTTGTTTTTGAAACTATGTCCAAATGCAATGGTAGCTTTAAATCGAATTTAAAAATTGGTCTAGTTCAGATGAATAGATAGGATCCAACGTTATTGAACTTTACTTAAAAAATCATGTAATTTCATCTCAAAGTTTATACATAATTTATCATTAAAAACTAAAATAAATTGGTTATTTTAATAATATGTATTTATACTATAAATTTGAATTTATTTACATTTCAATTTTTTTAGATAATTTAAACTAAATCAATCCAGATATAAATGGATTAGTTTGGTTTAGATTAGTTGAATTAAACAATGTAAATATATAAAATTTTACTTAAAATTTTTTATCGAAAACTTTATATATATTTTTATCTCTAAAAACTAAAACATATAGACCGATTAAATAATATAAAAAATGAACATATATATCAACTCTGTGATTTAATAAATCAAAAAAAGAACAAATTATAATCAAAGGATGTTGTTGTATATAATTAATTCAAAATACACCCCTTCTAAATATAACATGATAATACTATATATAGCAATAATGCACATTTTAATGGTGAATTTTGTTTCTAATAGTATTATTCATTTTCCTGCACACGAGTTTGAAAACAGTAAATATTCAGAAACTTGTGGTCTTTTTTTATGGTTAAAAAGAATGTTAAACATAAATTAAACAAATAACAATAATAATTTTATATTAGGAAACTGATATACGCATTTTCAGTAGAACTAAGTAATAAATAATTTGGTGGTGACATGTTATAATAGGGAGACCAATATATCATACATTACTTTAATTAATGCATTTTGTGTTTCTTAAATTATACATCATTCTTTGATTGATAAGAAAGTATCTCAATCAACTACATTTACCGGAATGACCCACATCTATGATATTCAAAAAGAATTAAATTTAAACTAATATCTTTTCAAATTATTTATTTTAATCATTTTTTAGATTAAAAATAAAATTTATTAAATTTTAATTTTATTACTTGGATCAAGTATTTCACTAATCACAAAATATAAAAAGAATACTAATTATTAAGTAATTGTTAATAATTTAAAAATATTCGTTGATATTATTTTTTTTAGCGTTTGTCAAGTTTTTTTTTAATTGATATTGATAAAAAAAAATTCTTAATTTATGTCTGTTAAGATTGTTTTTCTTTTATATTGATCATAACTACTTAAATTTGTTTGAATTATTTTTACAATATTATTGGTTGACTTTTTTTCTGACCTTCCTCAATCATAAAAAAAAATCAATAAAAACATTTGAAAAATTAATAAATTTCAACAAATATCAATAAAAAAAATCAATTTCACATCTAAAACAAAATCTCTTTTACATTGACAAAGAAAACTCTTTCAGCAACAACCTTAATAAACATCAATTAAAAATAATTCTTCCGATATTTTACTTTTATTCAGGTCGATAACATTATGATACAAAAATAAAATTGTAGAGAAAATACGAAAAAAATATACATAAAAATAAAATTGTAGAGAAAATATGAAAAAATATACATAAACTTAAAAATATGAAAAAATTTCTTACTCTTATAAAATTGTAAAATTTCAATATATTTGTAAATATTTTATCATAAAATATTTTAAATTCTACACAAAAATAAACCTTATCGTTTTTTCTTATTCAAACGTATATTTAAAAATTTCTCAATAAAAAATTTACAGAATACCCATGAAATTTATACATTTATGAATACTAGGGATCTACATTGATATTTGTTAAAATATAAATGTTAAGATAAAAGTAAACTAAAAAAATGTATATACATTTACATAAAACAAATAATATATATATATTTATACAGAAAATAAATTGAAACAGATGACTTTATATGCAATTAAGATTATTTAAAAATGCGGATATCTTCTAACAAGTATCCTATTATTCGTCATTCTCTCCTTAATAATTATAATATCCATTAAATTTCATTTTTAATTAACAATGGGTTATATTCCAAGTATGTAACTTCTAATTACATAATTTTTTTATTTTCTTCCTTAACATTTATATTTTTAACAAATATATAGCAACTATGTGCATACATTTATAATTAAAATAAATTGTACACCTTTATTTTGAAAGAGAAGATCACTATATGAGAAAAAATATATTAAACATATAATATTTAGTTGAAAAATATATAAAAAGAATAGGTGGGTATGATAAAATAATTGATGAAAATAGAGTAAAAACGTTTAATTGAAGAGAGAGAAAAAATATATATATTTGTTATATTTAATATATTTGGAAAGCTTCATATCAATTATATCTCAAATAATAGTCACAATTCAACCTGAGTCTATATCTCAAATTAATAAAAATAGTGAGATGTTATAAATTCCATATTCATATTATTTATATGAAAAAAATCATCACTTCAAACACAAAATACCTTCATAATTACAGATATTAAATTAAGTAACTTGTCTTAACTAATCAAGAAAAGATTTATCTTTTAAAAAAGATTTACGAAATCACTATTTAGTGATACTATCTTTAAAAAATATATTATTAACATTGATTCTCTTTCACTAAAAAATTACTTCATTAATAGAACAATGTGATTTGTTATACAAAATCCAACAAGTACTGAAAATGATTCATAATCATTTAAGTAAGTGTAGGTAACAATTACTCACCACCACTTAAGCGTTCGTTCCTTAAACGGACATCTTAATGTTGAAGTAAAAATTGCAACAAAAATTAGAAAGCAACAAATTGACATATAAAATAAAATTATTCTCATTACCAAACATATTTAAACCATCAAAAAACAATTAACATAAACCTAAACTTCACCAAGAACTAACTAAATTTGACTACTACAAATTTTTTTGGTAGGTTTTAGTAAAGATACTGTTAGGTTTCTTTAATTTTGTATTTAATTTTGTATGTAATAGAATTGAAACACCCTTTAATATTTTAATTTATTTTATTCATGGCTGTTAAAAAAAAAATTCTAGTAAACTATAACTACATGTAATTCCAATTCAAAGGAATCTCAACTCCAATTCATAACATTTACACCATTTTAATATATCTACTTTAAAACTTAAATAAATACGTGTAATTAATTAGTTGAGCAGCTTGTTGCAGAAGAACACTCGAGCACCTAAAAGCTTCCAAATAAGGTTTTAAGAATTCCAAAAATTCAACCTACATTATCAATACCGGTGAGTCAAGAATATCATATACTTACAAAAGATGAAATTTTAGTTGAAATGAAGAATACATTACTTTTAATTTATTTATAAATTTTTAAAAAGATACTTCTATCATTCATTTATTTTAAAATCACATCTCTAATATACACTAATCAGTCTTAAAGTTATACTAAAAGAGACTCGGTTGTTTTAATTACATATTTTAATTTTTTTTAGTAAAGATTTTTAAAAAGAAAAGAAAACGGTATAAATTAAATTTGCATGTCTAATCTATAAAAACTCTTTCATTTCTTTTCTCCACTAAAAGTTATTATTTCTTTATCTAATATCTACCCTTATAGTAAATATCATTTTCAAAGGTAAATTAGAATTTAAATGCATAATTCTCTATCTAATACGCACCCTTAGTAAATATCAAATGCATGTTTTCTAAATTTTGTATGGTGTAAAGTTACTTTTATTAATCATCAAGTTAAAAATTATTTTAAAAGTCAAATGTAAGATATTTAAGAAATTCAAGAATCTAAATAAATTCATGCAAATTATTAATCCAAATCGTAACAAAATAGTTTAAAAGTCAAATGTAAAGATATCCAAGAAATTCCAGAATCTAATTAATTAAACCAAATAATCATCTAAATCGAATTCAATTAACTAGTTTCAATTTAATATTACATTAAAATAATGCAATTCCATATCAGATATTCTTTTTTGTATATTTAATTCAAACAACCCTTTTGATGACATGGGATTATTCCTCTAATATGTATGTGCCAATACGTCAGACACCAATTAGGTAAAAATTAAAATTAAGAACACGATAAGAAGGCAAGTTAGCTACTGGTGCAGATGAATTTGCAGGCACGAAGAATATTCATCAGTGCTGATGCATGAATGCTCCATTAATCAATCTTGCGTCTTTATCTGGAACATGTCTCACGTCCAATTCGACACGTAGATCCAATTAATTTTGTTTATAAAAAAAAAAAACTTCTTTTCTGAACAACCATTTAAAGTAATAATAAAAAATAATAAATAAATAAATAAATTTTTTGCCAAAATGAGTCTGACTAAGAAGGCAGAAACTCAATTCATAATATATCCATGTATGCATTATATATATTATATACACTATACATACATATACATATATATATATATATATATATAAACTTATAGATGTTATAAAATATTTGATGCAGAGTTTTAGATCCATTGTACACGATGAGTGAAGACTTGGTTGAGTGCTTCAGAAACACCATGCCATTGTCACCTATCAGTTTCTTGGAAGAAGCTTCCACTGCATATGGTGACAACCCCTCCATCATCTTCAATGATAATGTCAGATTTTCTTGGAGACAAACCCATCAGAGATGTCTCAAACTTGCTTCTGCTTTGGTTAACTTAGGACTTTCTCAGAACGATAATGTAAGTTTATTTACCTTCCAATCTATATATCTATATCTATCTGTCTATCTATATATAAATATATCGTTTTGCTTAATCTTTTCTCTGCTTTTCTTGAGATTCAGAAAAAAGATAATGCCTTAAAAACTTCTCTTCCTCATGGTTTCATCAATATTTCTTGTATATATCCATAGCAAATTGCATGTATGGAATATAGATTTGAAAATATAACCCTGCTTACCTTAGTTAGTTAGCTTCACAGGGTTTCAATTTTTAATTATATATATATATATATATATATATATATATATATATGTGT
>Ga0099825_1009557_pt1 | contig 11013 bp, 6 predicted proteins | sample SiratroredBW_FD_76838 | JGI IMG/M metagenome (GOLD analysis project Ga0099825, IMG submission 76838) | Root nodule microbial communities of legume samples collected from California, USA - Siratro red BW | ecosystem: Host-associated > Plants > Roots > Nodule | place: USA: California | collected...
GAAACATATTTTCAAAAAATAATTTCTAAAAATATATTTTAGAATCTATTTTTGGAAACATATTTTGGAAATATATTCTAAAATTTATTTTCCAAAAATACATTCCGGGAAATACTTTCTGAAATACTTCATAATCTCCCAAAATTCATAAAGACATAATTGTAATTTTTGAAAATCGATGGGATGCATGAAGCAATTGTCCGCGTCTTTTAATTCTAGTCTTATTTGGGCCTGATACGTCCTAATCAAAATATTTACTGGCCCGAAGTGGGCTGGAGTGAGATGAGTTGGGATAGTCCATTTGCCAAGATTTTTCATTTTATTATTATTCTTTTAAGACTGGAAAAAACATAAATGATAAATGCAATATTACGTGTTGATGATGCTCCTTTTACGGTTAACTTTTTACGCACGTTGAGTATTATTTTAATATCTAACACTTGTTTATTGTTACAATTGAGTCCACTCTGTTATTCTTATAATTTGGTATTATATTTTGCTATTTTTACAATACAAATGACAATCTTACGTGTTTTTAGTTAAAAGTGAATAAAAATGTTTTATTATGTTATGGGTTACTTCACTGTGACTACTCTCAAATCTTGGATGTGAACAAAAACTATTCTTAAAACAATCAGTTACTTAAACACTCAATTACATATAGGTCTTTATTAAATAAGGGCTTATTTATACGTTCACAAATTATCTTGGTAAAACTAAAGTCCTTTATAAATGCTTGCCAATTTCGTAAATGATAATTATCTATGTTAACAAACATAAGTGTCTACTAACAATGTATTATAAAACTCTGTAAACGTCTATACTGTGATATCGTCATGCATGATAACGTGACAACGTAACAGTTATCACTGTCAACCTGGTTAGGGATAATGAATGAATAGTGTAAGAATTTTATAGTAGCGATATATATAAAACATTGTAAATAACAATAGTTGAGATTTGAAGGAACAACACAAGAATAATGAGAATATATAGACTTTGTATTGAGACAATAGATCATGGTTTGTCTATAAGAATTGTTGTATTAGAGGATAGGAGGTATCATTTCCAACTGAAATGGAATTCTGCTAAGTGTGACTAAACTGAAACAACATGATCTCTTGTAAAATTAACTGAACATATAGAAATACAATGCAAAAAGTAGATTGAGGAATCCAAACTAAAAGAACTCAAAGTCCAGATATTTACCCCCAGACTTCATGTCATTATTACCTGCAATCCTCTTACTACTATTGTTCATGCCAACCCCAACAGTATCAACTGGTTCAAACTTTGCTGCTACATCACATTCAACCGCTCTTGGAACTTCTGGCGGCGTGCTGCACCTGATCAACGCCCAGTTCACGCCTTCAAAGAAAGGGTGCTGTTTGATCTCAGTCGCACCCCTCTTCACCCCGAGCCGGTGCTGCGGCTCCTTCACCAGCAGGCCGCGGATGAGATCACGGCTCGCATAACTCGTCGCCGGTGACTCCGGAAATCTGAGCTGCTGGCCTACCACGTTGAACAGCGTTGCACGGTTTCCTGAGCCTTTGAAAGGAGTCTTCCCATATAACAGCTCATGCAAGAAGATTCCAAATGTCCACCAATCAACTGCACTTCCATGACCTTCTCCTTTGATGATTTCAGGAGCAAGGTATTCGTGAGTGCCAACAAAAGACATGGACCGAGCGGTTGTTGGTTCGGCAACAAGCTCAGGAAGTGTGCTGGATGGCACGCCGGGATCGGCTTTCGGCTTCCGTGACTTCTTGTTCTTCTGAGCGAAAAGGCGAGGCATGAAACATGAAGGCTGCATGCATACTGATGAAGGCTCAATGCATGCAGGTTGCACACAGAATGCACCGCCGCCTCGTTTGGAGGGATCGCCGTCGATATTTCTGATAAGGGTAGGTGAAACGGCACATCTGAGAGAAAGATCGAAGTCTGAGAGCATTATGTGACCATCATCTCGGACCAGTACATTTTCAGGTTTAAGGTCTCGGTACACCACTCCAAGCATGTGAAGATATTCAAGTGCCAGCAGGACCTCTGCAGCATAAAAGCTACACACCATGACAAGCATTTTATTAGTCAACACAGCAAGGAAAATTCATAGAGAAGCATATCTTGTATCAGTAAGGGAAAAGGTATTTGCATGATACTTGAATATGTTACAAAATACAGATGAACACATAAAGATCAGTAACTAGAAAAAGGAGATCTTCACAACTGATAGCAGTTACTCACAGTTCTGATAAATGAATGTATTTGTATCAGTAAAGTACAAAGCATACCGTGCAGCATACTCGGAGAAATGTTTCCCAGGTTGTCTCTGCCTTAAGGTGTGAAGATCACCCCCCGGACAGTATTCCATTAACAAACAGCAGAATCTGTCAGTCTCAAAATGTGTGTACAAAGTAGGCAGAAATGGATGGTCCAGCAACTGCAATATCTCTCTTTCTGTCTGAGCCCTAGTCAGCTTATTTCTGCTTGCTAAGGATGCCTTGTCCATAACTTTCATTGCAAAAAAGCATCGAGTTGCACTCAGCTCTGAGAGATACACACTCCCAATATCACCACAACCAAGTCGTTTGAGTAACCTAAAGTGACTCATCCCCAGAATTCCATCCCGTGCTCGGATGGCAAGGATAGCCTTCCATCTAGGATCATTTCCTTTGTGTGGCTTATTTGCACTACCGGTTATGTTACTCCAGTTGCTGTCATCACTGAGGCCACTGCTATCACTTGCTCGACTAGCACTAGTTTTTGCACTCTCCAGTGAATCCCCTCTTACACTTCCTTTGGTGCTATCACAATTCCTGTCCAAGCTAAGCATGCCATCACTAGTGACTGCATCACTCCGGTATGTACTTGCACAACTATTAACGATGCTCATTGTTCTCACAACACTAGTACTATCAATACTACTAAGAGGACTGACATTACCACTTGGAGGCAAAGATGCATCCCAAACACATTCTTTCTCTTCAGAATCCACAGCAGGAGGAGAGTTCTCAGTATTCTGAGATGCACAAGCACCTGAAAGCGGCGAGGGTAAGTTACGCATCTCATTTGACTCATCAACCAGGCTTTCTGCAGGAGAAACAACAGCCACGCTTTGTTTCTTGGCAGGAACACAAATTGAAAGATCTTCTAGGAAAGGGCCCTTCAAGGACACACTCTTCATTAGGCATGCTGCCTCAGATTTAGTTTGACCCATTGGTACATAAACCGTTCTCATAAGATCAGTATCAACAGGCTCTGGGGGATGACTTGCACCAGCAAATGAACTAGGACCAGTTTCCCCGAAAGAACCATTGCTACCCTTCAATGTCTGAGTATTAGGCACAAGTTCTACAGCTTCTGGTAAAGAGCTCTTTCCTTTCCACGTTCTTGTAGGCACAGGGGAGGGAGGCTCTTGACATGACCGTGTATCGAATCCCATATCCTCTCTTACCAAAACTATTCGCGCATTTGACAACTGAGCCACTTCTCTGATGGAGGCAAGATGTGTCATAGGGCCTTCTCGTGACTTTGAAAACTGATTCCCTTCTCTTGCTGGAATCCTTCGCAAACCCGAAACATCCTGAGCATTTAGTCTTTGATCAGCTTCTCTTCTTGCAGCAGTGTGTGCATTGGATACCTCAACCAGAACAGGCAAGGACCGAGGAAGTACCTTTGGCTCTGCAACCCTCTCCATATCCCAATATCACATATCATCAAACAATGACTTCTAGTTAAGAAAACCCTGCAAAATTGAGCAAAGAACTAATTTAATAGAAGATTCACTCAACTTGAATTAACTGTGAGTTCTTAATTTAAAACCAATTATCAAGTGATAAAGCCGGGAACCGAGTAAAACAACAAGAATATGGAATGATAGAATAAAGTAGTCTTATTCTTCTTAGTAGTGACTAGTGGTAGCTGCGGAAAGCACAAACAGCATTATAAATTGGATCAACAGAGAAACGACAAATGTAGAAAGCACAATTTAATAGCTTGAAACATCTTAGACACCATAAAAACAAAGCCATCTGTAAAATCTATTTCCCAATACTAAACACACAAAATAGCACTGAATACAAAGGAGCTTAAATTATTAAAGTTTGAAAATTGATTTGAAGTGGGAAAACATAGTTTATCAGAGCAAATATCATGAAATGGTGGAATTGATGCCTGATAATCAGTCACAGACCCATTGATAAGATAATCTCAAAGTACAAACCTTTGACCAAGAAGCCTCATCTTCAGAGGAAATAAGAAACATACAGAAGATAAAGAGAGAAGAACCCAAAAAATAAAGACAACAAGAGGTGGAGAAATTAAAAAAAAAAATGTAAAAACTCCCAATCTTGTATTTTGTTGCCATTGGAAAACCATCACCCAAAACACGTCAAACGAAAGAAAACAAAGAGGGAAAAAAAATGATGAAACAAAGAGAGATCTAGGCACCCAAAAGCACAATAGGGAGAAGGAATAATAGAGACCCACCATTGAAATGATGAAGAGAAACAATGGGCATCCTTTTGTTTCCCCTCTTCTTCACTATACTGTCTCCTTTCACAGCTCTCGACTTAGAGCTTCTTCACAGCTCCCTTCACTCTGCAGAACACAAACAACAAAAACTCTCTCTCTCTCTCTCTTCACTTAGGTGTGAAACAACAATGGTTAGAGAAGATTGGACGACGAAGCAAGAACAGAAAAACAAAAGCTTGAGGAGGGGTGCTTTTCTTTTTTATTCCTTGAAGTTGTTTATGTTGTTGCTGTGTTTTTTCTCTCTCACTAGAATGGAAGTGGCTGTGTGTGACTGACTGGGGAACTAAAGCGGTGTTGGAGATAGTTATGGTTAGCTTTTGCTTTCTCTTTTTGATTTTTGGCATTTGAATGAGTGGGAAGAAGTTAACGATGGGAAGGTAGTAGTAGTATAGTACTACACTTTGTTCAGAGAGAGAGAGAGAAAGTGGGGCCATGCATGTTCCTTCTTTGTGCTACACTGCTTTTCAAAGGTGGGACTCAATCAAACAACGAAAGTGAATGCCCAACTCTAACCTATTTTTATGTTTTTTTCTTTTTTTTTTCTGGGATCTCTGTTTTCATATTGTAGTATTGGCACGTGCCAATCACTCCCTTCAATTTTCTATCACTTATTTTACACTTAATTTTTATTTTCTTTGACAACGACCGTAGATATTTTTTAGATGCTCTGACTTAATTCCATATATAAACAATCTTTACCAATTAATTTACATGTTTGGATTATACATTACTGGTAGTATTAGTATAGGATTATTTCGTTTTGATTGGTTCAAATTCGAGGTATAATAGCTCAAAAATTTTATAATTTTTGTCTGTTATCAAGTATTAACATCCATTTAAGATTCAGGTACTATAAAAAGTGTTCAGATACATCAGAGTTATGTATGGATGGAGAAAAACTAGAGAGAAGAAAAAAAGATTTTTGAGAAAGCGAGAGAGATACGGGAAAAAGAGTCTGAAAGTATAGAACGTCACACGAGGTATGAAATTATGTTGAATATTTATAAAAGAAGAAATTATTATTCTTAATAAACTGATTTAATCTAAATATGATTGCTTTTAATAAAAAGAAATGTATAATTTCGTATGAAAAAACTTTATTAGTTCCGAGTACTCAAACTCTAAATTAGTGCTTAAACTTTCTTTTCACTTAATCTAACAATAATTGATTAATATAATTATATGTTTAGTACAAATAATTTCTTTAGAAAATAATCATTTGGTGGTTACTTTTTTATTTGATAAACAACAAATATTTAAATAGACAAGTTGTTCTCAAATATCCAGGAAAACTCAGATACATAGTATGTATATATATATATATATATATGTATAAGTGAAATAATTAACAAATATTCTATGTATTATACACATACTTTTTTAATTTTAAGTAAAAAATAAAATTTTAAAATTATACATAATTAATTTAATCAAATAAGAAAAATGTAAATGAAATTAAGTTAGAAAGCTGGAAAATAATTTATAAAATTTCATTTACAAAGTTATTACGAATATAATCTTAAAGAAATCATTATTGAGGAGGTTCTGGAGATTTTGTCTTTTGTGTTGATTTATTTATTTTGATTTTGGTGAAGATGGATATTCGGGATGCTGAAGAGATGAGGATTTGGAGAAATGCTCTTCTGCTCCTATGCTTTTGGGCATCTTATTCTTTTGCTCACGTCCTTTATTTTCTTGTCTCTTATTTCTAACCCTAATAAAAAAATCTTATACAATAATTATTATTATAAGGTATTTCAGACGAAAATTATCCCTAAAATTAGGGTTCACTCTTAGAAAAGACATTTTGCTTGTTTACGAGGCACGCCTTAAATACACGATTCGTCGTTCCCTTTCTATGTTGACGAAGATTAAGCAATTAAAATATTTTGTAAGATTTTAAATTAAATATGATATTAACAAATAAGAAATTAAAATCATAAATAAATAAAATATAGTATTGATAACAAATATTTTATTTTATATTCACTTGCACTTTCTTTCCACCTTCTACTTTATTTCTCTTTCTCTTTTTTTCTTTTTCACTTCTCTATTTTCTATCAATCAATGCAAACTAAAATATAGAGTTACATAGTATGTTTTCAGCACTTATTTTTGACAACAATTATCGCTATCACTTTGACTCATTTATAGTTAGTATAAGTTATTCATGACAAACACAAATATTTTTATTCATGGTTACTTTCCAAGTGTCTTTTTTAAGATTTTTTTTGTTGTGATTTTAAAATTAAAGACAACATTAATTACTATTTTATCATTTATATCTTTACACTTTATTTAATTTTTAATTAGTTTACATATATAGATTTATTATGACGTATAAATGGAAATAATGAAATAAAAAAATTATAAATATTTTATTATAATTTCTTCTTGACAATTAGTGTCATTGTAATAAAAAAAATATTTCCTAGGCCGTGAAAATGTTATGATAAAGTATCTCTTGGTAGCATCAATGGTTGTTGTTCATATTTACCATTGAGATGCTTGGTTTCAGATAAGCATTTACAAATTTAAATTTATAAATTGACCAACAAATATTTTTATATTATTATTATAATTAAAAGTAAACGTATAATAAAGTTGAGGAAAAAGAAAGGTCTCAACTCAACACGAGTTACCATTCATTGCATCTACTCAAACTTGAACTTAAAGATTAGCTTTAGTTCAAATTAACAAAGCATATCATCGCGATAATAAAAAAAACAAAACACGTTTTAATCTATTCAAGAAGATTCAACATTGCAAACGTATTTTCAAAGGGACACAAAGATGTGGTAATGCTGTTAAATAAGCTAATAAGTTGTACTATCTTAAAATAAGAGTGTAACTTAAAAGAAATGAAGGCTTGACCAAATTAGGTGATGGGAAAATAGATAAAGGGATTCAAACCCCACCATGTGACAACGTAGGTTGGTGTGTTATGTCAAAAAAAAAATATATTATTTCTGAAAATTCAAAGAAACCATTTTAATGCATATTTATTACGTACGTATTTGCTTCAGCTTATTTAAAAACGTATTAATTTTGCCGCACGTTTGCTCTGTTGTTTAAAGGGAATCGCGTGGAACCTTATAAGCAGCAAACCACAAATTTAGTTACCAATTTTGGTTCAAATTTAGGTGGAATATAAGGTTAGATGAAGAGTAAAACTGGTACATTTTTTCGTGATTTTTAAGAAACTTTATTAGTAATATAAAAATATTCAATGAGTTTATTAAGGACGCAGTGCTGGCATGTCTTAAAACTATATCTAATAATTAGAGGATATTGAAACTAGTAAAAAAAGAAAGATGTTTTTATTCTACAAAGAAAATGGCAACAAAATTCCAAATAACAGACATTTTTTCGGGTAGTTTATTTACTAATTGACAAAAAAAAAAAAAGGTATTTATTACTATTAGTTTACATTTTCCGTTGATGAACCTATTCTACTATGCTCAACTCTTGAGGTTTATGCAAATAAGTGATCAAAGTTAGTCTAACCAATGAAATGGCAGATTAAACAAGTATTTAAAGTATTGTTAACTATAAAAAGTATTTAAAAAATTACATTAAAAAATGTAGTCTAAATCAGTTCACTGCAGATTAATTAATTAATTTTAAGAAATGTAGTTTTTAATTTTTTTCATTTTACTTTTTCTAATATGAAAATTGAACCAAATTTTAAATCATTAAAACACAAAAATTATCATATTAATATACATATAATAATGATAACCTATGTTATAATACTTATAAATGATAATTCTGAATATTTTGAATTTATTTTAACATATTTTTTAAACAGTTTATACATATATCGTATTCTTTAAAATAAGATTTTTTTTTTTTCACAAGTTGAATGATTAATATTTATATAACAAAGTTATATGGATCCTGTATATTTTTCCCACTCTATTCTTTTAATTATGTTAGATTACGTCATGCTTTTTTTCTATTATGAGTTGATTCACCAATTCAACTCACCACAGGTTCAATAAAGATAAATTAGATTCTTACTAAGTTGAGCTTCTGGCAAATAACAAAAATTTGAAATGTTTTTTTTTACCTAACCTTACTTAAATTTATAGTAAATTGAATTTGGTCACGATTTTTTTTCAGTTTAACTACTCTTACATTTTGTCATAAGAACAAAAATAAAGTATTTAAAGTATTATTGATTATAAAATAATAATTAAATAAGTCATTATAAAAAAAAAACATTTAAAAATTACTTGTTTTCGCTCTCTCTAAAATACTCTCATTGAAACTTGAGGAGATGAATAAAACAAATCAAATAAAATAAAGTCAGGATAGAATATTCCACATTAAGTGAAACTTTACTTGTCAAATATTTGAGGTGGAAAAATTCTGACGAACAATTTAAGTGACCAAAAATTGATTGTCAAAAACTATGAATCTCAAATAATGGAAAAGGAATTTTAATGAAGTAACAACCTATATTAATTGAATGAATACGAAGTTGATACTTTATAAAGCCAAGGCTATAGGAACAAGTACAACTACAGCCACCAAGTTAAGTAAGCAACAATAATCATAACAAGTACAATCTGTCCTTCTATTATTATCTTATTCTCTCTCCTTTTCAGTTTGTTATTTATGTATAGATATTAAATATGGGTAGTAAGAATTTACATTAGCTTACACACATAATTCAACTAACATAGATTATTTTCGGTTTAAACTATTATTGTTGTTATTATTAAATTATATTGTCTATTTTAAATTGATGTGACAAATAAACTTGTCATTTCCGTAATACATATTTAATCTTTTCTTTTTGTAAAAATGTATAACAGTACTAAAACTATGAAATGTAGATGTTTTTATTAGTAAGAAAATATAATTAAATATGGTAGAAGGAGTGTCTAACCTTTCTTGAAAAAATAAAGTAAAAATAAGAATAATTACTTTATATTTATGTTTTTATAAAGATGATTACTGGATAACCATCGTTATCTATCGTTACCTCTCTTAAAAGCATAAGATTACACCATTAAACCTACTTATAAGATAAAAGGTCAAACTGCAATCGAAAGTAATTAAATTTAACACTTTTATACGAAAAAATCAATCTTTAACAACTATATTTGACAAATATGTGATCATGTTATGATTATTATTATTATTTTTATTAGGATTATATTTAATTATGATTATTAATATTATTAATAAATTTATTATTATTAATAATATTATTATTACTTTTATTAAAAATAATAATAAATATTAATAATATTGATAAAAGCAACAAGATTAATAATAATAATAACAATCATAATAATAGTAATAGAATTTAAAATATTAACATTATTAATAATATTAATACAACTAATAACAATATTAATAAAAATAATATTAATTACAATGACAATAATATTAATACAAATATTTTAATATAAATATAAATAAATTTAATAAAAATATTTTTCGTATTAATATAAATCTAATAATAATAATAAAACCAATCATAAGTTATTATTATTAAAAATAAAATTAAAAATATTTGTAATCTAAATATTAATAATACAAATTAAGTAATTGTTAATATTAAAAACAATTTTAATAATATGAAAAAAAAATATAGTATCAATAATCATATTATGAATAATATGATTATTATTAATAATACTATTGTTAGTAATATTTATTTTTATTTTTATTAACAATAACAAATATAATATTAATAATAATACTAAAGTTATTAAAAATAGTGTGTATAACAATAATAAAAACAATATTAATAATATTTATAACAATAGTATTAACAAAATTTATAATATTAATATTAATAATAATTTTAACATTAATAATAATAATACAGATAATATTATTATTAACTATAATAATAATAATAATAATTCTTGATGATAATATCACAAATACTTTTAATATAACTGAAAATAATATAAATAAAAATATTAAAAATATTTTTCATATAAATATAAATAATGTTAATAAAAATATCAGCAATATTAAAAAATATTATTAACATAAATATAAATAATATTAATAGAAGTAGTAATAATTCAAAATATTAAAAAAATATATAAAAATAATAACAATAATGTTATTAATATTAATAACAATAAAAGAACATTAACATCATTAATAATATTTTTATATATTAATAAAAAAGCTAGGTGGGGCTTTCAAAAAATCAAGATAGGATGTAAGTTAAGTCTTAGTATTATTACACTACTTGGTTTCTAATTCTAAGCTTTTCACCGAGGAACATAGGGCTCTAGTCATGATGTTTAAAATGTGTGTACTAAAGAAGAATAAATATAAATGCATATCCAACTCCACCTGCAAAGCAAACATGAAAATATTTCAGATATAATATGTGGTCTACCTTAGGTACAATATTTTAATAATAAACATAAAACAATCATATAAAGAACAAATAAATATATATATATATATATATATATATATATATATATATATATATAA
>Ga0099825_1009562_pt1 | contig 11007 bp, 9 predicted proteins | sample SiratroredBW_FD_76838 | JGI IMG/M metagenome (GOLD analysis project Ga0099825, IMG submission 76838) | Root nodule microbial communities of legume samples collected from California, USA - Siratro red BW | ecosystem: Host-associated > Plants > Roots > Nodule | place: USA: California | collected...
AAACACGCATCCCATATAATTTTCAATGACAACTTTGCCTTTTTGGAAATAAATGATGAGATATGGGTAAGAGTATCTTTCTTTGAGAATTTGAAGCTTTAAACATTTGTAATGAACATGGTGTATGACCACACTTAGTCTTATAGACAATCGACTTTTATTTAGACAGACTATTCGTTTTATTTTCATATATGATTTTATTTATGTAGATAATTAACTTTAATAGATATATATATGTATTCAGTTGTATTATTTATAAACTTCTTTTTTCAAAAAAACACATAATTTTTAAAACGTATAATTCGAAATGTGTTAATACATTATGGATTACATAATTTGGTGTGTATTTCTATATTTAGAAATATCTTCCATAATATATAATGAAGAACATATTAATAAAGATTATACATTTTTATTAATATTTTCAAATTCAAAAAAGGATATCAAAAAATTATACAAAATTCAAAATATATTTATATTTTTTAAATATAAAATCATATATAAGAATGTATAATTTAAAATATATTTTTAGGGACAAGTTTTTCATTTTCCTCATGGAGTATAAGTTTAAAAACATGGGATTCGAGAATGGAATGCCCTTCCACTATGGTTTGATTGTATGAAATTCTGAGACAACTGAATATTGGTTTATAATAGGTTGACTATAAGAAATCTTAGCTGTCATCTTATCCAATGTCTTCTTCAACCTCTCCAAAACCATCACTTTCACCTCTTTCCCTTTTTCCAAATAGACTAAAAATCAACTATTAATAGGAGGGTTTTTGTAGTGAAAAAGTAAACTATAACGAAAGATTACAGATTATTCTCTCGTAACAGTGTAAAGTATTTACTGCGAACCAATTGTAAATTATGCTTTCTAAAATTAGTAATTGCATAATAAGGAAATTATTTATAAAACATACTGCATTTTTTATAGTAACAAATGAAAAAAAATATACATAATAAAGTATCTGTCATAATCATAATTCAGCAAATTCGGGGTTGGTTAAATGCTAAGGAATAAATTTGAGCACGAAAGAAGCCTCAAGCCGAGCGATATGTTAGTCCTAAGATTAATAAAATATATTAAACATAAAAGTTAATCGAAAGCGAAAAAAGAGACTGGTTTGGATTTTTTTTTCAGTTAAACTGAAACTGAATCTAACAATTCTCTTCCTTTCCAGTTGCGATAACGATGGAAACTACGCGACTTTATACAAAAGATTTATCATTAGAAAAACTGTAGAGAAGATAAAGAAAATATTCATATTTTTTTCATTCACAATGATATATATATAATTTTTAAGTGGAAAAATAAAATTATTTGAATGAAGAAAATGATGCAAACTTTTGAAAGTAAAATGAGATGATGTAGAATCCGATTTCTTTCTACTCGATTTTCTTTCACTTTTTCTCAATTTAAATAATTTTATTTTCCACTTTCTTTCTTTCTTTCTATTTTCTACATTTTCATTCACGTTTCAATCCAAACACATGTGTGTGGTTGCTTCCATGTAGATATAGACTATAAATGGTTAATAATTATATATAAAAAGTATATATAGGGTATCCCTTTGTACCCTTCTTAAATATAAATTATATTTTGCTTAAAAATTGAATAATAAGTCTACAAATATTATCATCTAGTTTTAGAGAGTTAAAAAAATTAAATATTAAAAATAGATTCTAATATTCCACATTATTTTAACCTCATCTAATAAGATTCTTTACATCTAACTTTCTATGTATGTATAAGTTTTTTTTTCGGTCCAAAATAACAGTTTTCACGTTGAAAAGTGAGAAAAATCTCTATTCAACTGAGTTATAACGAATTTTCAAACACACTATTGTTGACTGTAGTAAATAAATAAATAAAAATAGATAGAAAATTCAAATTCACATTTCATCGGTAACATCGATAATGTCCAAATAATAAATACGTGGTTGTTATATATGTATGATATTTTTATTATTTTTTCGGTAAAAAAATATTTTCTTAATTTTTATTCACAATGTTACAAATTTCTGAAAATTTTTCTTCAAGTTTATTAGTGATTAAAATATAAGTGAAAAATCTTATAATGAGCAAGAATAAGAAGGTTAAACGATATAAGAGTAAAAAATTTATAAATATATTATTTTAATATTTTGAATGAAAAGTGGTATCATGTTTTCTTATTTATAGTGTTAAATTATTCTATTATATTTCTTATAGAAAAAATTTAACAATTATATCAAAGTTGAAGAATTTAATAAAAGTAAACATTTGGGTTATAAGTGGTGTTATAGGTGATAATACAGTCATCTATATAATTTGGTGATGTATCATTAGTGTTAGGAATTGAATTTGGGTTTGGGAATATGTGCTTGGTTATGCTTCCTGTATGGTAGAATATGTTCTGGGCTGAAACCATTTTTATATGTATATTCTTGGCTGATATTTAGCACAGAGAGAATCTTATCTTCACTGATTAACAATATTCAACTTTTTCAGCAACTATTTATCTAACACCAAAAGTTGGTCATGCTCACTGTATGCCATTAAAAAAGAAACAAATTAGTGGCGTGTCAGAAAATGGAATGAAAATTTTAGATTTGCATGTTTCATAGGAATTTGAAGTGAATAAAATATAGCTTTGTGTTGTGCAATTCGAGGCAGAAAATGGGGTGTTGTGCAGTCACATGCAAGTGACAAAACAAAGATGCATTGCTTATGCATGTCCACCATTAATTTCTCAACATAATTAGGAAAAAACAAACACTAATAAACTAGTTTTCTGAAATCATGTTCAACGTCACCTTTTGCTTTTCTTCAACTCCATTGTTAGAACTCGTGAGATTTGAACATGAGTCAAGTTGAATATGACAAAACAAACCTTTCATATCGAAACTTTTGGGTTCACTGTGTCATTGCTAATCAATTAGCTTCAATGTTTTACCATTTTGCAACTGGCAAAAATTTTGTTTTGATGAAATGTTAAACAATAATGTTTTATAGTTTTAACTATTTTTTTATCAACATTTCTATTCTTTTTGAAAATTTTGAGACAATGTTACAAGTTTCAACAACTAGTACATTTCACAGTTTATAACAGTACTTAGTGGCTGTGCAATGAAAAAAACTATAAAACTACAAGTATTTCGTTTTACAAAGTAATTAACCTAAAAAGGTCTCGGAATAGTGCTAATTTTGTAATTAACGAGACAAATTAACCTTAATTGATGTGATTAAGCAAAGAGAATAAGTCAAATAATTCTGACCTTGGCTTTTTCATTAAATTTTCCATGCAATTGGATCAACAAAAGTATAAGTACGATATCTGAAATATCATTTTTCATACGAATGACGCATACAATTATTGATAAAAAAATGTTTTTAATCTGTCTAGAAATTTGTTAAATTTAGTTTTAATTTTCAAAGATTACACATTTTCTCTAGTTTTAAAAAATATATTTTTATAAAAAAATTCATTTAATAACGTTTATCAAACATTATTTAAGCTAGTGGATAAAAAAAATATTTTAAAATATTTAAAATACAAATAGATAGTTTTGAAAAATTAAAATAAAAATTTGAAAAATTGTAGTAAAAGAAATGTAATTTTAGTGGGACATACACAACTAACATTCCGACGCGTGCACTTGCCGTCCCATCTAACGTTCCAATGGCTCAACTAACTCTCAAACCCAATGTAACGTGTAAACCCTAATTTTGATTCCAAACAATTCCTTCATCACTATTTTGTAATCTAATGAATATTATTATATGATTATTATCTCTGTCTTAATCACCTTTACCAATAAACACATATATATAATAAACTTAAAATATATTTTATTTTGATTATCATTGACAAAACTTATTTTCTACTCTTAAAATTATTATACAAAATAAAAATACATAATGCTTTTTTAAAAAATCATAGTTCTTTGAAATGCACAATCATCAATCAATCATCAATGATATATCAAAGTTACTGTTTTGGACATAGACTTCTCAATAGAAAATGGATAAATTACTCAATTTTTTCTAGCAACTATAATAAATAAGTGTAAGTTTTTATTAAATTTAATTTTCAAAGAAATTATTTCAGCAACTAAAGCTACTTAAACCCAATCAATATTTTTTAAAGTAACCGAAGCGTAAGGACAACAAATTAATTAACCATTCATAACTCTGAAATACTCATTAGTTTCAATGGCTATTATTACCTTAAGCGAAGTCATTTGCAATTTACAATTTAGAAAAAGATCGTTTTGAATCAATATGTCTGACACATTGTCATGAAAAGGTACAAAATAAAAATAACACAACATTTTCCGAACTCACTATCTTCTAATAACTTTATCATCTTTAAATGAAATAAAAAACCAGAGGTGTTTTCAAATTTCTTCATTGCTTTATAATGGGGAATGAACTTGAATAGAAATTTAATATTTATACAAATTGAAAGTTTTCATTGGGCTTGATTCTAAAATCTGAAAATCAAAAGTTTTTGAAAAAGTCGGAAAAATGAAGACAAGGTAAAAATAAGTGAGGTTTTATTTTCACGTCAAAGTTGTCTAGAATTTTTGTGGCATCTAAACCATATACGGAAATCCTCATTCCTAATGAATCGTGGAATCATAAGGTCTACAAATTATTAACATTTGTTTGGTTGATAAATATATTTTTTTAAAATAATTAAAAAGAGTAACATGATGATATTTTTATTAGAAACTTCAGTTCTTTGCCATATTAAAGGATATAATAAGAGTAAAATAATATGTTATCATAGTAAAATATTTTTATCATTATTTTATCCAAAATAATGATTAAGTAAATAATATATGAAGGTGAGGGAAAGAATCCAACCAGCATTGGGATTGGCGTATTTATTAACTTATACGTTCTATGCTTTTGCGCAAAGTGTCTGCAACAGTAACAGTATGAGTTCAAGAGTTGAACTACTCGATGTGGAATCTAATCTTAACACTGTTCATTTGACATCACATCTTCTTCTCTCTCTCTCTCTGCTTAGCGAATGGTCAAAGAGGGACACTGAGACAGTTAGTTGTCCGTACAATACAACATTGGAGGTTGGCTTCCACTGCCAACCACCAATCCCAAGATTCATATTTCCCCATAACACACCATGTCATGCAACTATACTCACTTTTATTTTCTTTCCAACAAAAAATCTATAACTTTAATCATTCACTGTTAAGAACCACACAGCATGTGTGGCTAATTTTTGAAAACGCTGCATTGCATTACATACATATCGGTTAGATTCACAATTTTATTTTCAAATCAAAACCACTCCCTCCTCTCTCTCTTTCTCTCTGCTGCTAGTTTTTCTGTTTACATTACAATATAAATATTCATGTATTAGTGTAAGGTCAATGTGGACTGTTGAGATTTGAGAATAAGGTCCCCAGAAGAAGCTGCTTCAAGGTCCTTTGCTTTTATTGGTTTATTGCTGGGATCTGGAGAAGAAAATCTTGGCTGTGAAACTCAGGTTTCATATTTTTTTGTTTTGATCTTGTTGAATCCACTAAGAACTCATATTTTCATTTTTTATGGCCACACACACACATAGGACTTATTTTATTGTAATGTTATGAGCCTTATGCAGGAGAGAGGTTAAACTCAGCTCAGGTTTTATACATAAAGCTGGAAATGAGAATACACCCAGAATAGCATGTTGCTCTTTCTCAGATTGCTGGTTAGTTCTCTACTCTTTTCTTCTTTGTTTTCTGAGTTATTGGTAGCACTACAGCCCTTAACACAAACACAAAGGAATGAAAAGAAAAGATACAAAGAAGAATGAAGATAGATACAATAAGCTTCTTTGTTTTTTCCCTTTGAAATCTTCAAACTATGGTTTTGGCAAAACTTAAGCATGATTCTGTAAGATCTGGTTTTCTCAGATTTTTCTGTGTTTCATAGATCAAGATTAAAACACTGTTTGACACAGACTCTTCTTACTACATTCTTCTTTTTTTATTTCATTAGGCAGTAAAAAATTACGTACTTTTTTACTATTACTGTTAATTGGTATCAATTTTTTAAAATTAAAAAATTTCAATACATAAAGACTGATTGAAATTATGAATAGATAGTGTTCCTGAGCCACTTAATACTTTATCCTCCTTTCGTACAGCTTTTAATGTGAATTTAAAACTGAAATGGATTCTGGGAAAAGTTGAAAAGTTGTCGTTTACTAGATGCCTGTTCAGCCTAATTCCCACTTTAAACACAAAAAAAGAAAACACTTTCAGGCTTTTTGTCTGCTCAAGATGAAAGTCGCTTTATTTTTTCTTTAAATGAATCAAAGATAATAGAATTTGGTGTTCTAAATCATAATTTTAAATTAATAGTTTTTTACACCTAATTTAAATTAATAGTTAAAAACAGTTTGCAATTCGATAAATTACAAATAATATTACGGATTTTTGTTGTTGTTGTGAGATATAAAGTATATATGATAAACTTCTCTTATATCTCACTATTTTACCTCTCTTTCTCTCTTTTGTATCATTCTTTTCCCTCTATGTATTCACACTAAAAATAATAGAGGGAACCTTTTAACATTTTCGGAAAGGTGTAATCCTAGTAAAATTTTCTAGGTACACATTAGCACATGGCTATCTCATAGAGATAAGGCTATGAAGATTTGAGTTTGGTTTCAAAAATGGAGATTGATGACCGACAAGGACTAGACAAATAAGTGAAATGACAGGTTTTATGTTTGTGACTTGAATTTCCTACCAGGGCATCAATTTGAAGTTTGGCCACTCCAAAACTACTCCTAGGGACAAAAAAACCAAAGATTTATAATAGAAATGGCCACGTTAAATAATAAATAAGACTTGTCAAACTTTATAAAACTTTTCAAAATAATATGTTAATGCATGAGCTTACTACTTTTCTCATCGCAAAATTTATCTTTTTCCTTTATCCGAAATATCATTTTGCGTTGTATGATATCCGATAGGATTATCAGGAATCATTACTTAATAGATTACACTATTCTAAGATAATTATGTGACACACAGAGAATAATAATAATAATAATAATAATAATAATAATAATAATAATAATAATAATAATATAAAAAACAACAACAATGTCAAAGAAAACATCTTTGATATAATACATCAAAAAGTGTTAAAAGGAATTAGGGATAGTAAGGTATCATTATGATTGAGCAGAGATTATGTTAATTAATTCTCATCCCATTTGTTAATGAATGAAGATGACTATCATGGTATTCATAATCTCCAATATAGTTAGTTATTGTTAAATAAAAGAAAAATATTAACAATGTTTAAAATTTAATTTTATAGATTTATAATTTTTTATTTAGACTTATGAAGTTAACTTTATTTTAAAAAATTAATTTTATTTAAATTTGTATATTATGATGTAACTCATTTATTTTTTTTAGAAAAGATTAATTTTATTTGTACTTATGATGCAATTTTGTTTAGATTTAAGATCAAATTTTATTTATTTTTTAAAGAATAACTTGTAAATAATTTTATCTAAAATTTATAAAAATAATTAATTATTCATGTAAATCTTTGAATATAAAATAATCCACAAATATTTTTTTAGATAAGAAACCAACAAAATGGTAGAATTTTTCATAATTCTTATAACTACTAATATATATATATATATATATATATATTACTTAAAATATAAGAGAAATAAATGTTTTCTATTATCATGATAAATTATATCACATCACCAAGAACATTATAATTAATTATTGGTCACATAATTTATTATAAGCGTACTTTTTAAATTTTTAATTAAAAAATAATGATAATAAATATTAAAAAAGTAATATTAATATTAACAACTGAAATTATTAATAATAAATAAATTTAATATTTTTTAATTATTTCTTTCCAACTAACAAATTTATCTTTCCATTCATTTCTTACAATTTTTTTTTTATCTTTTTTTTCCTCTACTACTCCCTTTATTTCTTTCTCTAGAACCAGCGCACCATGAACTTCTTGTAAAAAATTTGAATGTTTTCAGAATCCGATGTATCATGTTTGTGGTCTTTGCACTGAAAAAACGCGCAGCATACGGCTGTGTTCCTATTCACTATGTTTGCAACAAGTACAAAAAAAAAATAAAGGAAGAAAAGAGAAAGAGGAACGTGGTCCAATATGATGAAACTTGTCTCGATTCTTCCAAATATTACTTTTTCTTTTCTTGGTGGAACCCACTGTCACTGTTCTATCAGTATAAAGCTTTGAATTGGTTGGCGGGATCATAGTTTTGGCTTTTCATCTATGCTCTTCAACGTTTCCCTTTTCTATTATTATCACAACTTTGTTTACGTGAGACTAATCATTTTCAAACAAAATTTGTTTGGGACTAGGAATCGTGATTAAGCCTTTGAGATTGTAATATGTAACAATCTTGAGTGATCATAGATTCATATCTGCCAGATGATTTTTTCTAAGGCCAACTGAAGCCACCGTCAAAAATTGCTGCTAATTTAGTTGTGGAAACTAAGGTGGTGATTTTGTTTTTCTTGCAAACAGAAACACACGTAAAGTGAAACACTTTGCAGAAGAAAGACATATTTGAAGATGGATATTAAGGAAGCAGAAAGGGTGGTGATTGCCAAACCTGTTGCTTCAAGGCCTACTTGTTCTACTTTCAAATCTTTCTCAGAGCTCCTAGCTGGTGCAATCAATGTGTCTCCTGATATTGAGTCTTCTCAAGCAACAGTTTCTGCCATTAGACCCAAGACTGTGAGGTTCAAACCTGCAGCATTGAATCACCCCCCTGCTGGGTTTGATTCTTCTCAGGTGAACTTTTGTTTCACTTGGTCAAACACTCTTCTTCCTAATTGCTTCATTTCCAACATAAGGGGTATTTTACAATTTCAGGAAGATACTTTTGGAGCTGCACTTAGTAACCCTTCTGACAAAAGTCCAAAACTTGACACCAATCAGTCCCTCATATACAAGCCAACGGCAAAACTCGTGTCAAAGACAACTGTGTCTCTTTTGGCAAATATGGTTAGTATAATATAAAGGACATATTTAGTGGTGAACATTGATACGAAGTTTTATAGTCACCTTTCTTAAAAATGTTACGTGATGATTAATATTTGTATATAATTGTCACTTTTCTCCTGTTTTGAAGAAGGGAAATTGCAGCACTGGTCAGAAGCAAACACGGCAATTAATGGAGGCCAATTTTCAGCATTCCATCAATGAAAAATTTAAAGCCAACATGAGTTCACATCTTGATCAGAGTATTGCTTCGCATTCAGAAATAAATCAGATCAGTGAACCAAGTAAGATGGTGCAGCAGAACACAGAGGAAGACCAAAAGACTTTAACATCCTCAGCGAATTGTGATCGACCTTCTTATGATGGGTACAATTGGAGGAAATATGGTCAGAAGCAAGTAAAAGGGAGTGAGTACCCCCGAAGTTATTACAAGTGCACACATCCCAATTGTCCAGTGAAAAAGAAGGTTGAAAGATCATTTGATGGGCAGATTGCAGAAATTGTCTATAAAGGTGAACACAACCATTTGAAGCCACAGCTTCCTAAACGAAACACAGCAACAGGGACACAAGGTTCGGGTGTGGTGTCTGATGGAGTGGTTCAAGATATGTGGAGTAATAGTCACAGCGAGAGAAATGAAGGCAATGAAAGTAGAGTTGATAACACAGGAGGAATGTCTGTGCTTTCAGATTATTATGTCAAAGTTCCACCGCCCAATGATTCTGTTCTAAATATTGGTGCAACTAATGCTGGTGGAGGAAGCACTGAAAACTCCTGTGGTCTGAGTGGGGAATGTGAGGAAGGAAGCAAGGGGTTTGAGGCACAGGAAGATGAACCCAGAAGTAAAAGAAGGTTAATTCTTTTCCTAAATTTGTAATTCATCCATTGTCTGCAATAATTCTAATTTCATGTCATGTGCATGTCAGATAAATGGTAGTTACATGAGAATTCCACCACATAATAGGTGAGTGTGTCCAATGAATCAATGCCTGAAAGCATATTTGAGATGTAATATGAGAAAGGATAGTCCTGTAAAACAATTTAGTTCATAAGATTTTGGGTTGCATTCATGCCATCCTTCTTGTGCATGCTGCCCAAAAACACTAACTGTTCATCTGGTAACACGTTAGAACAATTTTAACCTTTTATGTTGTCATTTACCACTTTTAGTTAGAGGATAATTTATATTGAATGATTCTCATCGTTCAGGAAAAATGAGAATCTATCTAATGAAGTAGCATTATCAGAGGAAGGTTTAGTAGAGCCGCGGATTGTGATGCAAAGTTTCATGGATTCTGAAATACTAGGAGATGGATTTCGCTGGAGGAAATATGGGCAGAAGGTGGTGAAGGGCAATCCATATCCCAGGTTTATACTTTTTCCTCTTCTTCTTTACCAATATGATGAGTTGCTATGTTCTCATCAAAGTAACTATTTTAAATTATTTTGCATCGAGATTGCTAATAAATACTGGTTAGTTTCTGAGATACAATAACTCCTTGAAATGAAGGACTCAAAATGAGTTTGAGTTTCTGTTTTCATTCTGCTATTTCGTAATGTTAACTCAGAACATGAAATAATTTTGTTTTGCAGAAGTTACTATAGGTGTACTAATATTAAGTGCAACGTTCGGAAACACGTGGAGAGAGCAATAGATGACCCAAGATCATTTGTGACCACATATGAGGGAAAACACAATCATGAAATGCCTCTCAAGAACACAGGAAATGTGGCCTCTGAAAGAGATTCACAGGCTTCTCTTAGTAAAGATAAACCATGATAGATAGACACTTCATTCAGTTAACAACTATGACTCAATGGCATCAGAAATAATTGAGAAAATTCATTACTTATATATCCTAAAGTATGATCAGAATAATTGAAGTTGATAAGAAAGACCAAGATATTGACAATTTTAAATGCAATATACCTAATGAGACTAAGATGTTTAGGGTAGCTGGTTGATATATATA
>Ga0099825_1009568_pt1 | contig 11004 bp, 5 predicted proteins | sample SiratroredBW_FD_76838 | JGI IMG/M metagenome (GOLD analysis project Ga0099825, IMG submission 76838) | Root nodule microbial communities of legume samples collected from California, USA - Siratro red BW | ecosystem: Host-associated > Plants > Roots > Nodule | place: USA: California | collected...
AATATTATTATTATTAATAAAATTAATATTAATATTAAAAATAGTAATGATAATAATAGTATTGACCATATTAATAATAATTATATTATTATTAATTATATCAATAATGATATTAGAAATATTAATAATTTTAATAATAACAATAATACTAACATTGTTATTAATAATAATATTATTAATGATAATAATAATAACAATGATATTAATAATAAAAATAAAAATAATAAAAAATATTAAATATATAAAAATAATTTTACTAATTGTATAATGTTAATAATTATAATAATAATTTTAATAAAATTAATTATTAATATTATTTACGAACAAATCCGTAGGTAAAACATAGGGATCCAATATGTAATTACTTGTGGATTTTTTTATAGATCCGTAGCTAAAAGTTGTAAGTAATACTAAATTTATTTACGAATTAGGATTTGTATGTAATTATCTACTAATTTTTCCATAGACAAAATTCATAAATAAAATTTCCATAAAATAGATTTGTACATAAAATATGTAAATAATATTAAATTTACTTATAAATAAAAATCTGTATATAATAATTTGTAAATAAATTAATTTTTTTTAGTGGATTAACATCAACCGAGAAAAAGTTTTGCAAATATAAGATTAAAAGAAAAATTTTAGAAGCTTTGACAAGACAATAACATCAATTAAGTTCGACTACTAAAGATTATCAATGTTAATATTTTTTTGAATTTTTAACAACTATTTGATATTTAAAAATATTTTTTGAATTTTATGATAATTAAAATACTTTCATCTAAAAGAGAAAGTTAAAATTCTTTAAATTAAAATTACATTATCCAAATAAAACATTTTAAAGATAAAAAAATTTAAAGTAAAATTAATTCAAAATCAATATATTTAAATGTCTTAAAAATTCTAAAATTTTCCATTCAAATATAAAGATAATAATACTTTCGTGTATGCCAGTAGCCTAATTTTGATTTACATAGCTAGGTCATTAGAAAGTACAATAAATCCAGAAAAAATATCGATCTTTTTTTTTTAATTTTTATTACTTAAATCTTACAGATTTACAGGTTGGAATTGCTGCAATTTTGATTTGGCATTGTAAAGATTGAGAAGTGTTGCAGTATGTTGCTACACTTGAATATTTGACAAAGAATCTCACGCTTCCAAGCTGTATGCATACTCTTCGTTGAAGATTGGAAGAAATTTTTATAAAGTAAACATGAATATCAATCGTACAAACAGTATTAGAATTTTTCTTCAAGACATCTTCACCATTGAATCAATATTTTAGGGTGTTTAATCATGTTTTTCTTTTTTTTTATAATTGAAAATAAGTTTCAAAATATACCATTAATATAGGCATTAAAAATATATTCAAATATGGTTTAGCAGGCTTAATCCTTCAGTCACTGTAAGACACAAACATTTAAAATAATGACTCAAATGAGGTTTCAACATATGGACCTGTTGGAACATCACTCGGTTATGCTAGGTTTGAGGTTAGGACCACTTCATTTGCATACGTGGACAGTATTGAATGATATGTATTTGGATGACATGTATTATAGTCTCACAAATTCTCAAAAAGATTATTAATATTATAATAAATGACGATTTTAAGTTGATAGAAAGTGATTATTATATTGTATAATTTTCTATCATCGAATTAGGTAACTTTCTCCCAAACTTCACAAAGAAAGAAAAAACAAAGTTAATTAAGCCGAATGGATGGGAGAAATATGGAGTGAGTGACTAGTGAGGACCACAAAAGAAGGAGCCGTACCTTATAACTATAAAAATGTTCGTCCTGATTGAGAAATTGCCTTTCCCACTTGTTTGTGTGGACAACAACTCAACAACTAAGATCACGTGCTACTTACTATGTTCTTTCTTTTACACTTCCACACCAACAAATTTTAATCACCATTAATAATTTTTTTTACAATTTGTTAATATAATTAACTTATTCTCTTGTAAATAAAAAATTAAGTTGAAAGTGTCAAATTCATTCACATGAAATCAAGAAAAGTGTATGCCACAATTCCTTATAAACACAATATCAATGCCTATTTTGAGTAAACACATCTTTGAAGGTTCAAAAGGTTGAACCAAACATGGATCACTAAATGGGTGCAAGTCTTTTTATGAGATATCAGCATCGGATTCCTCCAGCTGGCTTTACTTCACAATAATGAATGTTAAAACCAACAACGAGTTATGCACGTACATTCATATCATGTTTCCTTTCTTTGCTGAAAGGTCCAATCTTATGCATGCATCGTGTTCAACTTGGAATAATTAGTTCGTTGATAGGGAGAATGACACAAAATGTGTGTGCCTATAAATGTATATAAAGATAATGCTAAACGCTACACTCATTTTCCTTAATTGGCTTCCTTTCGATCCTCAAATTCAATTATCATATGCTTCTTTCCTGTTTATGTAGCTTTGTTATTTTTATCAAATATGTGTTTCATTGGGGGTTTTAAATATACATGTAACTTACACATCGATCACACATTCCAATTTGGAAGTTTGACCTGTTCGTTCGATTTTTATTTTATTTTTTTCTTCGATGATATCGCATCATAAATTAATCAATGAGCTTTACTGGCATCAAATCCTGAAAGTATTATAAACAAAACTGATTATAAAATCGTATCGCTTATAGTATTGTCCGAAATGTAATGAGGAAGTTAAATGTTCATAACTATGATCCATTATCATTTAAATAACTGTTAAATTTGTATGATCTGCCATTACTCACAATTACCAGTTCACCAGCCAGGGCATTCATTACCCATGCACCAAGCGCGTTATACTAAATAGAAAGATAACGTTAATTTATTTTTTTCTTCAACGTATAGTAAACCTAAGCTATACAACTTTTATCAGAACAAAATTATTAAATAAAAAATAAATAATGTTTGTTATATAAATAAATTATTAGATTATTAAATTTAGATTTAAATTACTCATCAACACCGTTTTACCAGCCAGGGCATTCATTACCCATGCACCAAACGCGTTATACTAAATAGAAAGATAACGTTACTTTTTTTTTTTTCTTCAACATACAGTAAACTAAGCTATACATCATCAGGATCAACTAGCACGTCCAAGACAACTTTTATCAGAAGAAAATTATTAAATAAAAAATAAATAATGTTCATTATATAGATTAACTTAGAAACTATTTTACAATTAAAAAAAATTATACTTTATAATTAGGGATTAGGTTTTTAAACTACCCGATAAAATCAAATTCTAAAATTAACGATCAAAGTTAACTTACTTTAAATTTAGAGTTTAATTTAATCTCTATTTATTTTAATCACTATTTTTTTTAAACTTATAAAGACTTTGAAAATTGGTTGTTCATCATATTAAAAAAGAGTAATTTATTTTACCAAATCCAATTCTTGTTAGTTTGTAAAGAGAAATTTATTGTTTATAATAGTTATGCTGAACTTCAACAGAACTATCTCTTACTATGTCATTTCATATATTTAAAATAATTAACAAAGTTAAGAAAAACAAATACATGTAAGAGTACTTTTAATGCATTGACAAGGTTTTTAATTTAATGGAGTGTTGTAAACAAATCTTCATTAAAAAATGCTGATGTGGGATAAAAATGGCCAATTTTAAGAAAAAAATCAATTTTAACATAAAATTAAAGGGAGACTTGTTTAAAAATAAAATAAAATTTTGTAAAATAAGAAACTAGCATTATGGTTGATATAATCATGGTTAAATGGAAATTTTGTTTTTGTCCTTATTGATTTTCACTCGAACTACTTCGAAAGAAAAGAAAAGGCAGGGCAAAGCAGCTTCCATTCCAATCAGGTCAAAAAGTACAGTACATAGTGAGTCGTCACATACATCATTTTCATGTCTTCAACACGCTCAAACAAGTACCTGCAAATTCGTGCTTTGCCAACCATCCATGCATGGACACCATCTCCACTCTTTCTGCAACTCCCTTTCACATATGGCAAATTGAAATACCCTAGTTCCAACATCTAAATATCTCATTACTTCACCAACCATCTTCAGTATTCAGTAACCATATACTCAAACGCCACATTATTATTCATCACTTCAAATTATTATATTTATGTGCTTACGTACCCCAACACTGTATACACTTTTCACAGCTGTATTTATAAAAATTCCATCACAGACAGTGACTCCTTCTAATGGCAACATTGCACAACCACCCTCAGCGTTCTCACTCCTTTTATTGCGTTTAATAACAAACCGCGTCTATATGTGCCAAATTCTACGCGTTAATTTTTTTTATAAACCCTAAATTCAAGAACTAATCTTTTAATCCATTAAGATTTTTATTTTATATATTTTCGTATACATAAATCTGAAAATCTTATCTGGTAACTTGGCACACTCATTTATATATATACCTAATCTTTGTCCAATAGGTTTCCTCTACACTCATCCTTCACCTTTTGCTGTGTATTTTGCGTCCATGTTACACGCACAAGTAGATTATTATTTTTGTGGCAGATCTCATCTTGTACTTTTTGTCATCGAATACAGTGTACTCACTAGTGTCTCTCAAGTCGCTCATGCATGTTGAAGGAAAAGTCCAAAACAAGGAAAGAGCGTCTTCTGTGCAGATTTCCTTGTCACTGGCATTTGTACCCTTGACAAATGTGCGAGGATAAGTTCCTGTTCTACAACCTATTCTATGTAGATGATGTATACCTAGGTTTCTGTCTTCGTTATTATCTCTAAGGTGTAACCGACCCATAATATATATAACCCTTCCGTCTTGTTTACTTTGAAATATTAATTTGGCTTCTGTTGCTGATGTTGTTTTTTTACTGCACTTTACGTGTGAGGTTTATCCATTTTTACACTGTACTCACAACTGATTAAGGAAGCTTCTGGCTAGACATTTTTTATTTGGAAAATATTATGTCCTCCCAAAAATGAGGTGAATATGAGTGGTAAGAGATAAGTAATAAAAAGAAAAAGATTGAGAGAAAACGATAAATGGAATGAAGAATAATAAGAGAGAAACAAAAATGAAATAGATGTGGGGGTGGAATTTCTTTCTTTTCGTGTTACCTTTCTTTTTACATTCAAATTTTAAGTAATAACGCTTGTGCGGTTGAGAGTTTTCATCTTGTCACAGTCACTCTTCACTATAAAAAGGAATATTTGATCATTTAAAGAAAAAGAAAATATTTAAATTGAGAAAACAAATTACAAATCTTGACAGTATTATAGAATTTTTTTTTTTTATCGTTATGACTTTTTCGTCTCTGTTTCCTTCTTATAATAAAGAGGGGTTATAAAACTATGCGTGCAAAAATTCTCTTATTGAATGATGATAAGTTGATGCCAAGAGAAAAGAGAAAGACACAAAGGAAAAGAAAGTGTTTAGTGATAAGATGAAAAGGAGGAAATATATATGTATTTAGTAATTTAACAACAAAGGGATAAAAGAAATGGTAGACCCTTTTTGGTATGATGAAGCAGTGTTTGGTACGATAGGCACTCATTTTATTGTGAACGAACGAGTTACCAAACCAAAACCATGGCTTAAGCACTTCAAGAACTGGTAATGTTAAAAATGCTAGGGATATAAGACCAACCGAACTGTTTGTTCGTTAACCTTGTCTAATGAATGTGAATCCAATAAGATTTATACAAATTATTATTGCCATGTATAAAATTCTTTTAATAATCTCTAGGTTGAATCTTAAAACTAATTTAGAATATCTTAAATTATTTATTAAGATTAGTGTATTTTCTAGTTTGTAATTTGTTTAACTATTTAATTACAAGGCTCCATGTTCAATGCAAATGTAATAAGTATTTACCTTTTGTATCATATGATAACACACATTATATCGAATCAAACTAATTTTAATATTGATTTTGGATAGCCGTGTCTCTACTAAAGTATAATCCTTTTAAAATATTCATTTTTATTTTGTTTTTTGCTTTCATTACTAACATTTTTACTATAAAAATATTTAAAAATTATAAGAAATTTGTTTTCTAAACATTTTGTGTGAAATATTCACAGCATTTTCACATGAAAAATGTCAGCATATAAAAGATTTTAGTAATATCTCAGTCTCTGTAATTTCTTAATGTCAAAACTTTCCAATGAAGTACCCTCTCCAAAGGTGTGGATCGGACTTTCCTTGAAATAATTACACAATAATTCATTTCCCTGTTAGCAGATTCTACAATTCCTCTCAAATAACTCACAAAAATCAACCATAGCCAAATGACTGTTCTTAGCCTAGAAATGAGGCGAATCCATCAGTTAATTAATCAGAAACAAGTTTTATATCAAAATTAAATTAAAAATGTTGAAAAATATACCCTTTAATATAAATTTTTTCGCTATTAAAAAGTTGAAAGTGAATTTAATGATTTATTTTTCTTTTTACACAACCTTTATTATTAGCGCGTGAGAGTCAAAATTATTAACAAAAAGCACTAAATTTTATCAATTTAAATCTCATATTCAACAAAGACAAATAAATGTCCTTAAGAAACTAGGAATGGAATTTTTATTGCAGAGTACTTAAAAAATCATTTTATTTTAATTTCATTTAATAATCAGTGCTTTAAAGATAATATTAAAGTTAACAAATCTTATATATGATTCTATATATAAGTGCATCATAAACGTTAACGAGTGAAATGATAAAAGTGATCATACATGTGTACTTTCAGTACTAACGTACTGAAATGAACAGAGACGAAGAAAAAGTAAAATAAAAAGAATCACACATGAATATTTGCTAAGAATGAAGTTAATTAGTATAATAAGTGAATTACAGTAGGCTTTCACACGTAATTAGTTCTTGAATGACACGGGTTTTAATTAATTAATTAAACGCGTATACCTCCATGGTTGTTTTTCCTGAAACAACCCTCCAACGTTCAAAAAATGATATATCTTTTTTTTTTTTTCCTTTTCTTTTAAATATATACAGCAATACAAAACACGTATTTTTTTTTCTTCCGAAACTACCCCTGTTCCGGTATGGTGCTCAACGTCGCCGTGAACTTCCCCCTTCCCCTGACACCGCCATTTCTATTCATTCCTTTCCTCGCCACAGCGCTATCAACGGTAGCGGAGATGCCAAAACTGTCCGGCGACACTTTCCCGCCAGGCTTGGCATTCCCCTCGCAGGGGAGAAACAGATTCTGTTGCCGGCGAGAGCCACATTTGTCGCCGCCGGATCTGGAGAGCGCGGAGCTGGCGGTGACGGCGAGGGCGGCCATCTCTTGCGGCGGGAGGTGGCGCTTGAGGCGGTTGAGCGGGAGCGCGAAATATAGCTGGCCAAGCTTCAATTCGTGGTCGTGGTGAACCGCGGTCACGACGTGGTCGAAGGCCATCTCGTCGGAGTCGCATATGAAACACGTGGGGTAGAGTTGCAGGAGGTAGGAGACCTTGACTGGGTATGAGAATTCATCCATCCGGCCGTCGTGAACGACGACCTTGGCCGTTGGCATCTGCGTGGTTTGGCTGCAAATGCAATTTCCCATGTAGAAGAAGTAGAGAAAGAGAAGGTGAATGAGTCAAATTGTGCGTTTGAAGGAAGCTATTTGTTTCCAACTCTTAATTGGAAACACGGTGTTGAGGTGTATCCCTCTATTTATAGGACCACCACTCTTTGGAAGAGCCAGCCAGCCTTCTCTTGCTTCCCACCTTTTCAACTCTTCTCAACTTTTCTCACATTAATATAATAAATACTAATTCTGGCCCCAACTAATTTTTAATTTATTACAAAAATAAATCAATTTCATTACATTTTAATTTATTAAAATTTTTAAGACTGCCTAATATTGACCTACTCTTAATTGGGATTCATTAAAATGAATAAATTTGGACGTGTTTATTTGTTAATAAAAAATGTTGTGCATGCATTGGGAGGAGAATGGGAATGGGTGTACAGGCTGGTGACAGGTTGTGGTGCATGAAGTGTTGAGTGAGGTAGTATTTACGAGAGAGGGACTGCTACCGGATTTTGGTGCCTTCTATGCACTTATGTTATGTGTTGTTGTTGCCTTGTTTCTTTCTTTTTTCCTTTTCTTTACTGTGTCGGGTGCTTCCTTCTGCAATTTGCACTCTTAACAGTGGAAATAATCTTATACAGTATGCGCCGAGGTAAGAGACTGTGGCTGTCGCTGTTTCACGGTTCTGGTTTTACTCTTTTTCCACTCTCTAATGTTGGCAAAAACTCTTACCATATCTTATTTTCCTTTAATATATGCTGTTAAAAAAAAATTCCTTTAATATATACTTTTGTCTGTATCAAATCAATTAGCGTTATTGTTTGGAAAAAAAAAATCCTTAAAAGAACAAAAAATAAATAAGTAGTTTTAATTTAATTAGTGTCAATATTATGACAAAAGGAAAGACAGAAACAAAATAAGGAAGGTTAATAAATTATGCCGTGTATTATTTGCTAGGTTTTTTCTAAACCTAATAAACTGCTTCCACTGGTTCATGAGTTAGTTTTCATCAAATTATTTGAACATAAAAAAATTAAATATATTACTTCTTTCTTTTCTTACTTCTTTGTCTGGGAGAGAATGAGTAAGAAATCATGATTTTGTCACAAGTCGGAGGAATGATTCATGTTTCTTTTTATTTTTTATTTTTTTTTATAACATGCTTAATGTTTCTATATCACAAAATTAAAAAAATAATTAAAATAAATCTATTGAAATGATTGATTATCTTAGTTAAACTTGTTATTATAATTAAAACTAAATTTTTACTATTTATTTATTTATTTATTTAAACATGCTTATAAGTTTTTATTATTCATTTTCTTTATTTATTTAATTATTTTCTAATTTGGTTGTTTCTATTTTATTTCCAAGTTGTATTGAGGTATCTTAGGTTATCTTTGCCTTATCTTAGTTTAAACCGTTTTGTTTTTTTCCTCTTTCAAATTATTTTACAGCTGTAATAGAGTTAAAATACTCCTAAAATACTCAATTTTAATTTATTTTATTCATGGCAGTTAAAAAAAATTATTTTCTTTATTTCATTTTGTTATTTAAGCCCGATATTTCTTTCTGCCGCTTTTAGTTATACACTAATATTTAATAAAATAAAATTTAAAATGATAATAATTTTCTTTAGTAATAGCAATAGTCATTTTACTTCTCTTTTTACTTTTTCTGAATTAGTTTGTTCATTTTACGGTAATGAGTAGGATCTGGATATAAATGCTGTGCTAGGATGATATTTTTTATTTTTACATAAAATTATGTGGATTCATTATATAAATGAAAACGGGTCTAAATTTTTTAATAAAATTCTATAGATTCTAGAAAATAAGTAATGCGTAAAACCGTGTTACGGAATGTGTGGATAATATATATTAAAGATGTTATTCTTGTTACTTCTAGGATTAGCCTGCTGATTCGGAATAAATTAGTTTGCCATTTAAAAATTTTATTTTGTAATAAAGTTATATTAAAACAAAAAGGGTAAAAATATATGTATTGGTAGAACATAGCCCTGGTCGTAACCCAAGGAAAGATTTGGGTGGGACGATAATCAACAAAAATAGGTAAAATATATAGAAGTTTATCTATGTATAACTTGAATATAAAATTTTAAAAATAAATAAAATATATAAATATCAATATAAATATATATATTATTCCTAACGCCTTATAATAAGCAAAAGAATATAACAGAGTATCTTAAAATTCGGTCCATGTACGTGACACTCATTTAAGGCAAGACAATTGCTTCCTGAACGATACAAAGTTAATTCATATACTTAACAAATTATTAGTTTTACAATAATATTATTGTTTTTTTTTATTTTTAAATTTATTAAATAAATAATTTTTTCTCTTCACATTCGCATGTAAATCACGTGTTAGATTTATTATTATTTTTTCTCTGTCATGTATATCTCCTTTAATTTTAAATTAATAAAGTAAACTTTACTTTTTGTTTTTTTTCTTTTTTTCTTTCTCATATATATCTTTTTTAATTTTAAATTAGTAAGTAAAAAAAATAAATTTTGTTATAACCATAATTTAAATTTAAGATTTTTATCATTTTATTTATTAATACAATATTTTAAGATATGTAACATAATACAATATTTTAAGATATGTAATATCAAAAAGGTATAATTAATTGAAAAAAAAGTTTATATTGTATAGAGAAAACAACAATTATGACCTTCAATCATAATTTTTTAAAATACTGAAATTATCCTTAGCATTTATAAATTATTATTTTCATCTTCTTTTATTCATTCTTTCTTTTATAATAAAGAATCTCTTATGATTTTTTTGTTATTTTCCTGTCAAATTATTTTTTACATGAAAGGTGAGTCTTAAATATTTTGTTTTTATAATATAATGTGATTTTGTTTTTTTATAACTTAATTTTTTTAATATTTATTGATGAAGCGAAAATAAATAATATGATAGAAGAATGTAATATAATAGAAGAGACTGAGTAGAGAGAAACTACAATAAAAAAACAGAATAAAAATTCTTATTTTATTAATTTAAAATAAAAGGGCTTTTTTAAAATAAGAAAAAAAAAGGGTTAACTTTTTTTAATTTGATTGTATTTATCTAGCACGTGAATGTGTGAGAGAAAAAATAATTATTTAATAAATAAATTTAAAAATAAAATTAATAAGAATATTATTGGAAAATTAATAATTTGTTTAATGCATGAAACAACTTGAATGGGGCAGGAAGTAACTGCCCTCATTTTAACTTGTCCCACTTTCACTTCAATCTCAATTGTGAAACCATCAACATCTCTCTTATTTTCTTTTCTTGTTTGAAAAAAATAGGAAGAGAAAGTGACACTCAAGCTCAAATTAGGAAATATATATATATATATATATATATATATATATATATATATATATATATATATAAAAAAAAAAAACAAAAAAAAATATATATATTTTTTTTTTTATATAGAAGAAAAAATCTAATATATATTGCTTC
>Ga0099825_1009570_pt1 | contig 10998 bp, 6 predicted proteins | sample SiratroredBW_FD_76838 | JGI IMG/M metagenome (GOLD analysis project Ga0099825, IMG submission 76838) | Root nodule microbial communities of legume samples collected from California, USA - Siratro red BW | ecosystem: Host-associated > Plants > Roots > Nodule | place: USA: California | collected...
AAAGAATAAATATTTGATTTTTTGTGAAGAGATAGAATTTAAAATTTTCCATATCTATAGGGAAGATAACCATTGTGCCAATAAATTACTTTTCTTAAGATTGGTTATAGGTTTGAGTTTTCTTGGTATAGTAGTATGTTTTCTAGCATTTGGATTTTTTTTATAATAGGTTTAAATTCTTTTTACTTCATTTATCTTATATTGTCTTTAAGATTTTTATTATATTTCTTTGCATGAATTTAATCTAGTTTACTATATTTGTTTGTGATTTTTTTTTTTTCATTTTTATGTCATGTTTCATCGATGACACATGATTAATCAAATCTAGGACGTCAACTTAGTTGAGATGTAAGATTTCACAATAATACTTAATGTGTTTATAATAATAATAATAATAATAATAATAATAATAATAATATATTAAAGATTTCAAAACCACCACAATGTGTATTCTAAATAATTTTAATATAAATACTATAATCACTAATAAAAAATAAGTATTTAATATTAATAATGTAATAAAGATTTTATTTTTATACAGTAAAATAAAATCCAAATTATATTGTTTTTATAAATTTAAGATATTAGGAATTTTTTGACCAAATTAATTGATAAGCTAGTTGATAGGTGATAAACTGCTTCTAATTGATAACATAACTTGTTAGCTTACTTTGAGTGTAAATGTTTGGAAAACTAACTATATTATTATGTAATTATTATTTTATATTTTTTTAAACAAATAATTTTTTAAACTTTATAGTGCTTTTGTTTACTTTTTAAACTTGTATAGACTTTTTTATTTGAAAAAAAATCATTTTATTTAAATGAGTCGGCGTAATGAGTATTAATTAAATTAAATTTGTATTTATTTTCATAATAAATTGTTTTACTTCTCAATTTAAACTACGGTTACACTGAAGATTTTGTTACAATGCATAATTTTGATATAGTATTAATTTTCTCTATAAAATTAAAATAAGTAGTAATATAGAAATAAACTACAAATAATAATGACATGTATTAAAGTATAAGGAGTAGTAATTGAAATTAAGTAACTTGTAGATTATAAGTTAGAAGTTTCTAAGTTATTTGACATATTTATCCAATATTTTGTGTTGGTCAAACTAGCTTATAAGCTAGCAATTAGTTCATTGATCTTACCAAACACACTCTTAGTATAATAATAGTATAAGTGTTAACTCAAACACATGCACTTGGACAATTCTATATCAACATCTTTTAATGATTTGAAAGACATAAAAAGATAATTTGCATGTAAGGATTTTCTATATAATAAACTTTTTAACTAATGAAAATACAAACAGAAAAATAACAAGATATTGTGGAAATACTGAAGAAAGGAAAATAATGCAATCGTTATACAACCCTAAATATGCAATAAAAATGGAAGAAATATTTAAAATCTTTATATCATATGCATTAATTTTTTCTCAATAATTGTTCATTGAATTGGTGATTAAAAATTTATAAATAATTTAAAAATTAAAGTTAATAATTAAGTCACAACCCTTTATATTTATATACTAACTTATTATATATTCCAAGTCTTTGCAAAAGACTGGAATTCAAGATCTCTTGACAATCTATTAGACCAAAAAAGTTTTCCCATCATATTAAAATTATTATTATTATTTTTTTATTATGAAAATAATAATAATAATGATTATTAATATTGTTATTATTTTAACTTGTAAGTAAATGTATTAATTTATTAACGAATAATTTGATTGTTAATTTTTTTGTTTATAAATCTGTAAGTAATTATCCATGGATAAAATTCGTCACTAAATTAACTCCTAATTTTTTGTCACTAAACTTTATTGATAATAAAATTTTTATCGATGGATTTGTATCCATCAAAATTTTTTTGTCGGTAATATCAATTTTTCTTGTAATGTGCATAATTTTCTTGGTAGAGAATGATATATTTATTACTTGCTACATGAGTGACTAGAGCACTTACCATCATAGCAAGAAAAAATGCTATCAATGATTATCAATATATTTGCTATGTCAGATGAATTAGAGCAAGTTATAGAGATTAAACTTGTAGTTGATTTCTCTATAAACTAAAAAATGGTACTCTCACGTGTAATGTCACTTAAGCAACATACAAGTAGTGTGCAATGATTATCTTCATTTCACACTATCACTCAAGTGACAATGTAGACACTCAAGCAACAAGGAGGATAACTCAAGCGAAAGCATGTAGCTTAACTGAGATAGGTTGAGGAAACTCTCTCTCTCTCTCTCTCTCTTGTAGAAGAGATATTTTCAAACGATTAAGTGGTTGCTCAAGCGAGAACCATGCATGGGTTCTAAAACATGTGAGAGCATTCAACTTCTTATAGTACTTAAGTAAATAATATGGTTTATGTTCTGAAACTTCTTCGAAGAGACCCAAGTACATCGCTCAAATAGGAATGACAAATGAACTAGTCTCTATAGGTATTGTCTAAACTCATCCCGATTTTGACAGGGAATCCCCGTACGGAGTAGGTACAGGTATGGGTGATACTTTATTGTTAAATTGAATATAGAGATAGAAATGAGTATGTACATATTTACCCCGTCCTCATTCCCATAGACATTCTCATATAGTCCTAGTCCTCATACTCGTCCCCGTATTACTAAAATACATATAGTTTATTAGGTAACCTAAAAAATTTATATTAACTTTTCTTTAGTCCTTAGTTTTGTAACTTATTTATAAGACACACATTTGATATTTTTTTTCTCTTTTCTATAATTATTTGACATTGTTACTTTGATTTGATATTTATGCAATTATAATTTCTTTTGTAATATTTGACATCATAAAAAATAAAATGTATCCTTTCACTATTGAATCCTTGATAATATTATGTTTCCTTTGTTGTGATTTTTTTTATATAAAAAATATTTAATTTATAATTGAGGGAAGTATAAGTATACTTGTTACCCAATGAAAATGGGGATGAGACAAAAATTTCATACCTATTAGGTATAGAGATGGGTATGAGGATGAATTTTCAGTTTGGGGATGAGAATGGAAAGTGAAACTTCCACCCACCCCGTTGTCATCCCCAATTTTAAGAAGGCTAAAGCGATAGGTTCTCAAGCTTAGAAGTAGAGGAAGAGACATAATAAATTTTGCTGTAGAGATGTCTGATTTAAGCAATGTGAAATTGCTTAACCAAAGAAGTCTTCCTAAGTGTTGGGAATTTATGTTTCTAAAGCAAGAAGAGTTCACTCGATATATGTATTTAATTATTGGTTTAGTTAAATTATATGATAATTTTGTACTTACCTTCATAATGAAATCAACTCTTTTATGCTTGGAACCTACTAAATTATATGCTTTTGTCTCTTTTTATAAATAATTTATTCTTGTTATAAATAATTGGTTACATGAGTTTTACTCTAAATTTCATTAATTTTGTCAAATAAATGAACATGAAGCATTTGAGTTAAGAAAAACAATATTGGAATTCCTAAGGAACAAATAAAGTCAAAGGTGGAATGCTGATGTTGAAAGTTAGGTCGGGCCCAATTTCGCCAAATTGGGTTGGGTGCCACTTAGGCTCAGGATGTTGAAAGTTAGGCAAAAAATACTTGAAATCGCAATAGAATCCAATTGCACTCAACATCACTTTGTTGGGCTGAACACATGTCAAAAAAAAAAAGATTCTACTTAAGAAACCTTTCGCATTAGGGTTGCTATCTTAGGTCAATGATCATAAAAAGTCACATTTGGAGGCAACTTAGGGTTTTTTGGTTACCCTCTTCCATTGTTCATATTGGTCAATGTAATCACAGGCTTTTGCTTGCTAAACAGATTGATTGTTTGTTGACAGATATATGATCGATATTTTCTCTTCTAGCTTGCTGAAGTGAATTGAACAATGTTCTTCTTGAAATTGTTTATTGTGTTAGAAACTTTAGTGAGTATTTGCACTGTATTTATTTCTTCTTTTCCTTGAGTTGCTTTATATAGGCTCTTGAAGAAAGTATCCATTGAGAGACCATTTCTAGTCGTTAAGCAACTTCAGCTCTTTTGGATGTCTCTTTTTTGCATTTGACGAGTTTGCTTAGTAGGACACATTAAATGAACTCCATATAGCATTAAATGTTATTTTCTCCTTTTACGTAAACTTTCCAATAACTAAATAAGGTTATCTTTCCTTGGATAATGTCTCTTGGCTTGATTTTTCCTACTTGTGCATAGTCATACGAGACAGATAACCTTTTTTAGAGTCATCAATGCTCAATGTTGGGAAATTTCATAAAAAAAAACAAGTTTAGCTCAAACTCTAAGAGATTTTGGATGTTTAATTGAGCTTGTATTTTTAACAAATCTCTTTGGCATATAGACATTCCATGCAACATAGAATAAGCATATATGTTTTCTGAAGTACGAGATTAGCTTATTTTTATTTCCTTATTGTCTGATTACATTTGTTCTATGACAGACGAAGAACAAAACTAGACTACAGAGTGTTGTATCATCTGTTAGATGGAATACTTATGTCTTACATAATTTATTATTGAAGTTATCATCTTACCATGTTTTATACTTAATTGTTTTTTTTTAAATAATAATTTAAGATAGTTAATTTGTTTGCACATAAAAAAAGATTAATTTTTATAAGAAAAAAAAGTGTATATTAAATTGAAAAGGAAAAATTGTTAAAAAAATAAACATAAACTTTAAAACTTCATGTTTATAAAAATGATTTACTTTTTCAGAATATTTTTATTAGTTTCTAGTGAATATTTCAAACAGTCAACTTATTTTAAATTTCATAAGGACATAAATTTCAAGGACGTGTCAGTTATAAACAGACACAATTAAGAAAAAAAAAATCTCCATAATGCTCTTACCAGTCCGATTATAGAAAGTGATTCTTTAAAGTAAAAGCGATTAAAGAAAAATAAACCTCGGGAAAGGCTATTAGACGCCATTTTAAAAGGACATGTGTTTTTATTCAATTAAAGTCCCGAATTTGTTTAAAACAACTTTGTACGGTCCTTCTTTAGAGTTGTAAAGTAAAATGAAATACAATGGATATTAGTCGTTAATATGTTTTCAGTATAACATTATTTACAATTATATATGAATGTTAGTGAAAAAAAATATATTTTTAGGTTTAATCATAATTTTGTTTTAGTTTAAGCAAACAAGTTAATTTGGTCTTTCATTTTTTATTTTATTTAATATGGTGCATAATTATTTTAAAATAATTCAATTTGATGGTAATGTCTATAAAATAAGATATAATATCTGTAAGTATTTTTTTGAGGTAGATTTTTTTTTTTTAACATTGAAGAGATAGAATTTGGAGTTTTTGTATGTGAAGTGTTTGTAAGGCTTGGAGGGTGATTTTCTACATTATAGTGGTGTTAATAGAGATGATTGGACTCGTAATTTAATTTTGTCGTTGTTAGTTCATGCAATGGGGTGTTTTCTATTGAGTCTCTAAGGTGAGTTGCACTTCTTGAATCTTTTACTATGATTGTCACTGTTTTCTCTTTTAATGAACACCAACTATAAAGGCCATAAACTAACAATACCACAATTGGTTGGTCTTGTAAGCATGTTCTATCTTTAAAAAGACTCTTTCCACAAATGTTACAACTATTGGGCAGGAAATGATGCAAATTTATATTGTAGTTTCTTCGTGAGATAAAAGAATTGAAACGTGTTTCATGCAATGATCAAGTTGACAAAACTTCCGGTGAGAGTTGTCTAAAAGCAGGATCATATCCCTATCCATTACAGTTGCAAGATGATGACGATTGTTACTGATACATTGATGAACAATGAAGCAAACACCTCAACTGAGAAAAAGAGAAGAATAACTTAATGAAAAAATGAGAAGAACAAGACCAAGTTAGTTATATTAAAGGAACAAATTTCATACCACTAATTTTGTCATTGTACGATTGTTCAAATGTAATTTCATATGTCCAATCCTATGTGTTAAATCATCATCACTCACTTAAGGACGTTAAAAGGATCAAATTAAGTCATTTTAAAAAAGAAATTGAGATCACATTGAATAAAATAAAAGTTAAGGATCGAATTGATGTTAAACTACTTATATTGAAACCAAAAGTGATATTTAACTTATTTTTTATTTAAAGAATTTTGTGTATTAGTATTTATCATTATATAACATCTTTTATTATTTACAATAATATTTTAAGTTTATCATATATCCATTTTTAGTGTAAGTTTTTATATGGTTAGTCTATTTGAAATCATTATTGCTATGTGTGTAATTTTTAAGATAATTAGTACTAAGAAACTCATCATACATAATACCTCATATAAAATAATAGTATAAAAATGTAAGAACCTAGAAAATAACTCTAAAGTAGAGGTGGTAAAATTAAAATGACACTTGAATATTTTAATATTAAAGTGAAAAGTTATAAATAGAAAAATCATTTATTCATGTTTCATTTAATATAATCACCATCTCTCTAGAAAAGTTTCCTCTTTTTCTCCTTTCTCTTTTCTCTAGAATTCTAACCACCTCTTTCATCAGATTGATGATCATAGGTCACAGTTGGACTCGTGGCAGTGAATAGAGAAACACTGTTTGATCAGAAGTTTGTTTAGAGTAAGTTCAATTCTACACCTTTTTCTTTTGGGTTAGTTTTGAGTTTCTTGCTTATTTGGTTAGAAGCACTTGCATGAGGTGTCTGAGACTCCAAGAGTAGTCTCTATTAATTCAGAGTCCTAGTGATGTGTTTAGATAATTTATTAGGACTTTGTGGTGTAGGTTAAGCTATCTCTATTTCCTTTGGAGTTGGAGCTATTTGTGAATGCTCATACTTTTAATCAAATAAGGGAAGCTAGTCCTAAACTTTTCAATAGTAGAATAGGCTAGAAGACCTGGATGTAAAGGTGATGTGGTCACTATATTTCAAAAGCTTTCTTGTAGGGATTGATTGTATGTCTATGTATGTTTTGTTTGAATTTTTTTTTTTTGTAGAAAATAATGAGATTTTGATAGTTTATAGTAAAATGATGAATTCAGTTAATAATAAGTTTGAATTTGGAAATAAGAGAATTATGATAATGAGTAGTTAAATTTAAGTTTGTTTTAGGATTGATCAAGTTGTTGTGAAAGTTTAAAATTGTGAACTTTAAATTTTGAAAACTTAGACTTTATGAGATGATGTTGGGCACGATATTAGCGGTGTTAACCGCAGTTCAAGAGGTTTGCTCTCGAGGTTGGATCATGTCGGGTGCAATTCCTTTGGCACCGAGTGTGACTTGTTAGAGGTGTTATCGGGTTTGAGTGGCATCAGAACACTTATTGAGTTGGGCACCATGTAGTGTATTTATATATTCAATATATTTTTTTTTATTTTTACTTATGAATTTTGTGAAAATATGATAAAGACATAATATTTTTAGGAAAAGGAATATCGTGTTAAGATTGTTTAGGAAGTACATTATTTTGGGATTTGTCTAGAAGGATATATCCTAACTCTACTGGTATACTTTAATCATACGAATGAAGGTTTTCAGGTGGTGAGAGACAAAGAAGGTTCATATGAATGATTGTGGTTTGAAAAAGAGTTTGTTAGAAAAGGTCATATGGATTAACGTTGTCATAGAGGATGATTGATTTATATGTGTATAGGGTTGTGTGGATTTCATAGTCAGGAGTTGTATGACAGGTACAAACCTCTTCAATGCAGTCTTCCCAAAGTATAATCAAGTGTTTATGAATGTTGGTTAGTAAATTTAGATATGAATCATATTGATTATGAGTTATTTATAAATACTTTAATGTTTATTTGAATGGAATGCATGAGAAGTGACAAATTACTTGATGTTGATTGTATTAATTGAAAATTTAAACTATATTGATAATGTTTTAAAATTTCTAGCTTACCATATTTTTGTGTTTTTATTTTAAATCTGATGACTGTGTGTTATACGAGAGCAGATGATGTTGTAGTGGTAAGACTTTAGAATGAATAAGATACAATTTTATATCTTTGTATTTGGTGAATAGTTTTGATATATGTGTATATTGTAAAATTCCTATGAAGAGAGATATATTTTGAGATACTTTATAAGTAAATTTTATGTGTATATATATGTATATAGACTTTTATTATATAACTAGGAGCGTTACAAAAAAACAATATTATTAATTATTGTAATACTTTGTCATAATTTTTTTATAGCAGTTACATCCTTTTCTTAAATAAATTTAATCTTCATAGTTGTAACATTACAAAATATGTATTATATATATATATATATGTCTGTGTGTGCACGTGTGCACAAGGTATGGGTGTATCTGTGACTGTGTAAGTCTTTGTTGGATATATTTATGATAATACATACATAATTACACACATTCTCAATCTTAACAATAACAATTATTACACTATTTACAAATTAAGAATTATGATAATAAGAATCACCTATTAATCTCATTTTAGATCAAGGTAATTTATAACACTAGACATCTTTTATAAAACTTATATTAAATATATTTCATCAAAAATTAACATTTCACTTATAAAATTTTTTATTGGTAATCCAATCTCAAACTTCCTTTGTCAAGAGAATTCGTTACGATGTATAAAGTCTAATGTAAGAATTTCTTTAATTTCTTGTCACCTAATATCTTAATATATATGGTATAGATTAGTAATCAAGTTATGATATATATCTTTTATTATATGTTCATGTACTTAATGACCATGATATTATCTGAAGTGCGGACACTAACATCATCTATACTTTTTATCTCATCACATATATTCATTTCATATACATTTAATTCAGTTATTATATGTATCCATCCATCCATCCATACATCTCATTATATATAAAATATAAATCCCTAAATAACTTACCATAACAGCCAAAGATATGTCACTTGAACAACCTACCTTTAATAAATTGAGGAAGACTCGTCACTTAAGCTGCTATGCATTCATAACTTGAGTGACAACTCGTGTCATTTAAGTGAATTTACTTTACTTGAGAGATATTATTATCTAAAGGAGAGAGAATCAGTGTGGAGCCTATCTGACAGAGTGTCTATTTATTTCTTGAGCATCCAAAACTTTAGAGGAGAGAGAATCAACACTAACTCCTTTATCACTCAAGCATCACATCATCACTTAAGTTATATGACTTGTTCAACAAGTCATCAAGCTTCAAAAGACTTCTCAAAAGCTCCAGCTCTTAATTGCTTAAGCAAGCATTTGTTGCTTGAGTAGTAAACTATCTGTATGAGAAAAAAATGATGTGATATCTCTCTTTTACCTCAAGTCCTAGCTTGAGTGATAACCATTGTCACTTGAGCAAATGTGGTGACACATGAATGACTATGCTTAGTGTAAACAATGATTACTTGACAACTCAAAACTTTCAATTCTAACAACTATACATCTAACACCTTACTATTTTTTCTTCAAAATAGTATAAATATCAACTCAAGTGAAATATAATTCATCAACACTCAAATTAAACTCAAAAACTAAGTTACATGAGAAAATCATAATCTCAAAAATATTAATACTTCAACTTGATGAGAAAACCATAATCTCAAAAATATTAATACTTTAACTTTTACCTATGCTCTAATTTCACAATATTTCACACCATTTTAACATATTTGAACCGAAACTTAAATAAATAGATGTAATTAATTAACTCCCTATACCTAGATAGTTTCCCTTGTAAACTAGAAAAATTCCAAAATTTAAACTTATACAATATCTCATCAATTGATTATATAATTTCCAATCCCTATACCTAGATAGATTATGTGTTCCTATTCCTCAATTGATTCCAAAGAGTATACAATTTTCATACATTTAAAAAAATTAAAAAATATAATTAATTATAAAGAAAATAAAAATTTACTTAGATTAAAATTTTGATTATCCTGTTTCAATTTAATCTGTCTATCATTGCCTTCTCAACTATATAATATGATGATAGAAAAAATAACCAATTATTAACTATAAATCACATAGAGATTATTTATATTGTTTAAATACTTTACAGAAATAAAATCTTACTTAAAATAAATAATTAATTATTTTAAATCCTTTTATAAATATTTTTAAGAAACCTTTTCATTTTTTATTTGTTTTAAATTGTATCTTTAACATAAAAAATATAATCTTACAATAATTATTAATTAATTGGTTATATAATTTTGTTTATAAGATAATGGTGCTTAAATTTCATGCATCGGAAAATAAGTGATAGTGGTAAAACAGACCTTTGAAATTGGTAATTAAAACAAGCTTTTTTACATTAATTGTAGAATCGATTTATATCCCAACACGGTAGGATAAAGAACATTTATATAGGTTATTAAATAATTATGTAAAAAGCCCTATATTTCCTAAAATCTTAAACAACTACCCTCCGCATCCTAACAAATTTGGATACAATGCAGGTAGAAAAATGTTCAAATATACATTAATCACACAAATCTAAATTACTAAAAAAGAGACAAGAAACTAGAAATAAAATAATACCCAACTAAATTTAGGTTGTAGTGATAGAAAAGTAAAGTAGTTTCTTGAATTAAAAAATTATTTATTCTTATTTATCAAAACTAACTCATGAGTTAGCGGCTAGTTATAAACTCATAGTTTGAAAGTTTTAAGTTAATAAGTTCTAGGCAAATAAACTAACTTATTAATTTATAAATCTATTAAATATTAAGAATAGTGCAATAATTAATTTTAACAACAAAATTAAAAATATATAATAATAAGTAAAAAATATTAAAGATAATAAAAAATATATGGAAATATAAAACTCTTTAACTTATAAATTAATATAGAATATATGAAATATATATATATATATATATATATATATATATATATATATATATATATTAAACTAACTAAACTAACTTATATAAATTTTTAAAATATATTTATATATTTATTTTTTAAAATATTTTTATAGTGGTCAATTAAATTTAT
>Ga0099825_1009572_pt1 | contig 10993 bp, 4 predicted proteins | sample SiratroredBW_FD_76838 | JGI IMG/M metagenome (GOLD analysis project Ga0099825, IMG submission 76838) | Root nodule microbial communities of legume samples collected from California, USA - Siratro red BW | ecosystem: Host-associated > Plants > Roots > Nodule | place: USA: California | collected...
TATTATATGTTTTTTAATATATGGAATATTATTAATACTTCTATTCATATTATTTATATTTACATTAATAATATTTTTAATATTACTATATTATTATCAACATTATTTATATTTACATGAAAAATAGTTTTAACATTATTAATATTTTTTTATATTATTTTCAATTATATTAAAAATATTTGTGATATTATTATTATTATAGTTAATAATAATATTATCAATAATGTTATTACTATTAATGTTAACATTAATATTCTTATTTTTAATATTATTATTATTATTAATTTTATTTTTATTACCCGTATTAATATTATTAATAATATTAGTATTTTAAATTTTATTAATTTATTATTGTTATTATGAATCTTATTAATATTGTTTTTATCAATATTATTAATATTATTATTGTCGGTTTTAATAAAAATGATAATAATAAGAATAATATTATTATTATTAATGATAATAATAATAATAATAATAATAATAATAATAATAATAATGTTATTAATAATATTAACAATCATAATCATAAATATAATCATAATAAGAATAATAATAATCATAATATTATCATATAGATTGTGTGGCCCAGTGGTCAAAGGCTCCCTTCAACATTCAATATTAGTGTGTAATATAAACATATACCCATGGAATAAATTTCGTGGGAAAATTACTCATGGATAAAGTTTGTGGGAAATTTACCTACGACCTTATTACCTACGGAATTTGACCCGTCGGTAAGTCGTGGGTAATGTTTGATTACCCACTGATTTTAGTCATTACCTACGGATTTTGGACATAGGTAAATCCAGTTTTTTTTAGTGTCAGAGCTAAGGTCACAAGTTCAATAATAACTCCCAAAGGAATAATTATTGTTCAGAGAGAGATTGTTGCAGGTTGTATAATTGTCCTGTGGTGTAGCCGAGTCACAATCAAAGAGTTTGATTACTAATGGGACAATTGTTGAGGAGAAAATTGTTGTAGGTGACATCAATTGTCCCAATGGTGTCTCAGTGGTGAAGGTTGGGTGACCAAGCCACAATTATATTGTGGCGCTTGGACTGCTAGGCTTTTTAAATAGGAAGAGTTAAGTCCTGACTACTAACTATAGCTTTTGACCTTGTGGTACGTGCTAGATCTAACAATCAAAATTTATCCATTTCACCAATTTCTTTTATAAAATTGTATCAATTGGATTAAAACACCTAAAGGTGCAATGTTAAATGTCCTTTCCATTTGGAAAGAGAAATCCTTATTGTAAATGTAATGAGCAATGAATGGTGAGATATATGGCTTTTGGTTCCACTTTGAAAGCTGTACAATCATGCTCAAAATATACTCTTCAAGTACAAGCAGCCTCTTCTCGGACGTTCATGGTTCGTTATTAATTACAATAGAAAAGTAACCAATCCTCTTGTTTGATTCTTCCTTTTTCCCTTTATTTAACACTCCTTGGTGGGGCGGTGATGTGTAGAAAATGAATGAATGAATGAAGTTGTGAGCTGCCTCTTAACTTTCTTACTACAAGGTTAATTATTTTAGGAGAATCATGTCACATTGAATCTTTTTGCATCTTGAGCATGTGGAGACAATGGACCCAATTAGCAATGCTGTGCTTTTGTGAAAGGTATAAGTGGTGTGATCTGTATCTCGCCTAACGTCTAGTATATGATTTGTCAGTAAATGATAAAAAATATTATTCACCTCACTTCAACTTTTCATGTTCTTTTGGTTTTCACACACGCCTGATATTTTAAGTCCTTGAAATTTTATGAAAAAATAATTTTTGTTGTGGTCAAACAAATTTGACACGATTTAAATGCACATTTCATTTTGACAAAAAATCTTTTGCTTTCTTAGTCCTCAGGTCAAATATACCACTAAATATCATACCCTTTTTCCATGACACCTACAGATTGCAAAATGAATCGGAAATGAGAGATGGGAAAAGCTTCTGGTGTTAATATAAAGTCTATATGTTGGCATTATATAAATAACAGGAAGTGATGGCCAAAGAGTTGCCACTACATCACAATACTATTTTTATTATCATAAAGCCTGCCTGCTAGGTAATACTATAATCAATGATAATGGTAGGGTCAACTATAAGTTTCACCAACGGTAGCTTAATTAGTATTTTATGTGATTGATGTAAGAAGATAAAATGTGTCACTACACGTGCTTTCTGAAAAAAAAAAAAAAAAACAGCTATGTATCACATTGACAAATGGGGATATAACTAATTTCATCATGAAAAAAAGATGACATATTTGGCATTTGATAAACATTTGATCGTGTCAATGGTTAATTACTTACCTTGTGACGAAAGCCATATTCATATAACACTAAAAAGGATCCAAAATGTCTTTCAAAGCAGTCACCCAAATTGATACCTAACAAGCCACTATTAGTCATGGACAAAAGATAGATTTGGCACTCTTGTGAAAACGGAGTGCGGTTACAATGTTTCAAAAATGCACATGATGCAGTTCATACTTGCACCAAAGTCATCTAACCCTCATGAATCACGCTATCAATATAAAAAAAATATTAGCTTGTACTACCACTAAGGAATGTAAAGCAATTGCATTTATGTTTGGCGTGCAGATTTAGTAAGTTTGTGAAGAGGATACGTACTTGATTATTCATTTTTAACTAATAAAAGACTGAGGAGAAAGAGGGGACATGGATTATGCTACCTGATGTAGACCATTTTCCTTGGCTATTTTAAGCACTGCTTCTGCTACGTGCATATGAAGTTATGCTAGCCACGACATGTTGCATATGACTCTTCAAGTCAATACCCATGCGGATAATGGATTACACACCCCTAACTGACTTGTCGCATGCCAAGGAATTACTCAATTTAATACCAAAGTATAGATTGTCAAGCACTAGATATGGAGCAAAATTATAAACTTACAAGAAAAAGGTGGAAAGGAGAGTGAGTGGCCCACTGTAAAATGCACTATATTGTTTTAATTGCAATAAACTGTGCACTTCATTCAAAACCGACCAATTCAAATGAGTCGTTAATGCTATACAGATCGACATTGATCTTCAGAGAGTAATTTTGATTTATAATTTAGATAATTAGGATATAGACTGTATACACATCCCGATCCTTGTGAAAGAATAAGATCCTTTATATTGCAAAACTTCTATACACTATTATTTATTACTTAAGTTTAATGGTTGTAGAGTCTCACATAAAATGTTTTACATCATCGTTTAATCTAAAGTCACCCTTCAAATAAATGTGGAGAGAAATTCATAAACTTATTAAATATCATGCAGAAATAGGAGTAGTATATAGTAGTTTATACAAAAGAGGATGTCTCTGGGACCATGTATTTTGAATGCAGAGAAGACAGTTCCAGGAGGCGAATGCAAGGACCAGGTGTGCCTAAAAATGTTAAAAACTGCAGAGTGTAGTATAGTGTCCTAAACCTAAAAGGATGAATTTGCCAGCAGTAACCCACCCACAAAAGTATATTTTTCAACCTCCCATACCAGTAATGGCCAATTTTTTGTCTTTAAATTTGGTATTCAGCAAAAGAGCCATTAAGAAACTTAAAGAAATGTATTTGGGGAAATACTGTCTTAGTGGGAGCAACATAGTCATACATATTCATAGTCTGGTATCGTTCCAACGTCATCCACACTGAAAGCCTCTACTACTTCAAACCCACTAAAACAAGTTCCTTTGTCTCTTCCACTGCACAGAACACCTCCCTTATAGTTCACCACAGCCTCTTCTAGCTCTGTAGACTCCCCAAATTCATACTTCCACCCTCCCACGGAATCTTTACACGTGCTTCTGTATGCATTCTAAGATATATTTATATATATATATATACTCACCATTAATTGTTACTTTGTATCGTGTATGGCAGGTAATGATTTCTTAATCACAGGCTAAATATTTACCCAAAGTATTGTCTTTCGTTTCGTTAATCACTTCTATTTATTTATTTATAATTTTCTAAATTTTTGTTAAGGCTCACCTAAAAACAAAATAAACATGTCCTGCTACTATTAATATTAAAATAAAGTGATGTTGTTACGTGCTGATATTCGAAACAAACAAGTCTAGTTTGTCTGAGGATAAACTTTTTCAAAAACATTTTTAACGATATAGAAAAAGAATTAAATATAAAACATAATTTTTTTATAAATTAAAATTAATTTATATATGATTTAAAAATTAAATTTAGATAAATTAGTTTAAAATAGTTTTTATAATTTAATTTATGTATAAATTAATTTTAACTTATAAAGAAGTTTATTTTATTTTCCTTTTAAAATTATTTATACAGAAATTTCTAAATTTACTCGTTCAGTAAAAGGAACGAAGACATTGTAAGATTGGGAGGAATGACACGAGAGCTTAAGACAAAGTTTAACATAATTGATAGATAAATTAGTCATAGGCATCTCGTGATGGATATTTGGCTATATGTAAAATAGAAAGACTTTGTTTGGAATAATGTTCCAAATAGACTGTATCGGTTTTAGTTAAAATTTAGTTCAAGGTAGACCAGTATTAATAATAATAAAAAACAATTAAACAGTATAGAAACTAATATAAAAAATATAACTTCATAATTTAATAAAATTAAAAATAACACAGTTGTAGTGTTTAACATTGAAAGCACACATATAAATAAATCAAATATATAATAATTTTTAGTTTAATTTTGAATAGTGGATAATAAGATTAATTGACAATAACAAGTTTGAGTTTAGAATAAAAATCAATTAGGAAAACATATCAAAATGAGATTATCTTAAACATTTTTACTGGCTCATTTTGTAAACAAAATTTTCATCAATTTTTAACCAGTGGATCATATGTTCTCAAGGAAGCATGCACTAGCTTCAAATTAAGGAAAACAGATTACTAGATTATTTATCACGTGATTAGATAATAATATTAATTACACTAATAAATAAATAATCAAAAATAGCCAAAGATTCTTCACATTATTCGAATATTTCCAGCACAATCTTCGAAGTTTAAATGCTAATGGAAAGTGGTACAACCTTCTTCTCACGATTTCTGGTGTCCTATGCAAAATATGATATTGAAAAGTTCTTTTAATTATACCTGGCTTATGTGAACAATAACAAGTTTATTGTATTATTATTAATCTTTCTTACATTTAATTGTTGATTAAATTATAAAATATATTTTAAATTAATTTTAAATTTTTCACATAAAATTAAATTATAAAATTATAAAATTATAAAATATATTTTATCATAAAATTAAATTATTAAATTAAGTGTTTTATCTCTTCTGCATGTGCATCTTCGTTATTCTTTCATTCAATTTGGAAACATTTGCATTGTTCCTTCACTAAAAATAATATGATAATCAATCAAAATTAATTTCGGTTAATGTATGAATTTCATGAGATAAACAAATTGAAATTATAAAATTTTTTATCTCAGAACTTTCAAAGTTAATTTATTTTCAAAAACATTCTAAATTTTGCATGATGTTAAACATTGAAGTAATTTATATTTAAATATATTTCAATAAACTCATAAATCACATTTTTGAAAATGTAAGTATTAAGTTTAGAAATACTCCCTAAGATGATGGATCATTTATCATAAGAAAAATGTAAAAAATGCTTTGTCTGACATATTCTTGATTGTTTCATCTGTCATGCATATTGCTTTGTTCATTTGATGCTCTTTGTGAAATTCTCATCGTCTGACGCTTTTATCTGGGTATGACATCACACAATTTCTTTGTCCATTTGATTTCGTCATCTATCCATTGTATCAACATTGGTCCTTGCACAATCGTCTATCCAGTTTATCATCTTAATTCTTGTATGATCGTTTATCTTGTGTATCAGCGTGTCATCTAGAACATGATTCTTACACAATCATCTTTCAGGTTATGTTGCATGTTATTTTCTCTATTTTCCATGCATGTGAACTTTTTTATTATTCTTCAATTACCCTTATAATATTTGTCATCATCAAAACTCATATTACACTCATGATATTGTCTAAGGGATATTTCATCCAGTAACTTAACAAAAGTAATGTGGGAGGAGATAGGGGTTTAAGAAGGAACAAAGAAATGGAATTTGGTACATGGTGGATGATTCTAGTATTGTCAAATATCCAGGGGAGAGGAAAGGTGTTAACGGATTTTTCGCAAGTTTACTGAGTCCTCAAGTAATATAAGAAGTAAGAAGGTCCTCAAGTAATATAAGAAGTAAGAAGAGTATCGTATCCACAGGGAACATAATTTATAATTGGAATTCGAATGTATATCAATATGTTGTGAATAAGAACACGTAGCAATGCTTGATTTGAATGAATTTACAAAAGTAATAATAACATGCAATTAAAAGGATGTAATCAATAATAATTAAAAGCCTTGGGATTGAATCGTAACACTCTCCTTCTCATACACTCTTAACCTAATTTAATATCATCTCTTCCAATAACCAATATGCGCAGATTAAAGCCTTTTCAACCTGATTCCTCTAGCATTGAATTTCATAAATTAAAATACCTAGCTTATATTCCTAGTTACTAGAATAATTTAATCAACATTAAGATCAGTTGCTATATGAAGTCATTACACTATAATCCATCCCTGAACTTATACATGCAATGCGTTTACGTTTGAATCCAAACTCAAAAGGTGCTTTCTAGTCACAATGAGAATTCTAAAATAAATCAAGATATAATGAAACGTAAAACCAAAGGTTTTTGAATTCAATGATATAAAAACAATGTCAAGAGTGCATTTAGAGTGAGAATTTACATTCAATCCCAAGAGAAAGGAAATTAGCTACACATGGTAGCCATGAAAATACAAAAGAAAAGGAAAAGAATGGATCTTGATCATGACGGCTGCCTCCCAAGTCTCCAACGAGTAATAGATGGTAAGTCCCCTCTATGTTTGACCTATCTCTCCTTTTATAAGTTTCGCTCCTTGCATTAGGTCAAATTGCGGCCGTTATCTCGTGATTAGTGTTCCAACAGAGTTGACGCGTTCAATTAAGGCTTCCTTCTAACAAAATCCTTAAGTGAGTTTTAGCCCAGGCTGTCTCCATTGCTTAAGCGAAAAGTCACTTATGCCTCTTTCCTTCAATTCAGCACCTCTTCTCTCTCTTTTTCAGATTTAACCTAATTCTCAACAAAATTCTCTCTTTGCAACATAAAACGCATTAAATACGAAATAAATAATAAACAAAACAAAATCTCTAATTAAAACAGAATAAATGACAAAAATCTCTAATTAAAACAGAATTAATAACAAAATCACTCCAAATCTGCATAAAATCAAACTAATAACTAATGATTATCAAAAGGATTGCATACACTGTCTGAAAAGCAGTAGAGAGATGTGGAACCTTTAATCATTTTGTAAATAGTTTAGAGTTGGTTGACATATCAATGGTTGGTAGGAAGTTTACTCGGTATAGACCTAACAATCTAGCAAAAAGTAGGTTACATAGTGTTGGTGTGTCATGATTGGCTAAAAATTTGGATAAACAGTAAGTAATATGTGTTAACTATAACCGTTTCAGATCATTGTGCTTTAATCCTTAAGACAATAAGTATAGATTCGGGTCCCAAACCCTTTAAAACTTTAGATGATTTTTTTCTAAAGGACGTTAGGTTTAAGGAACTTATTCAGAGAAAATGGAACAATTATGATGTGAGAGGTAAGGTTGATGGTTTTGAAATAAAAGCTTAACAGACTGAAGCAGTACATATAGGAATGGAATATGCAAGTCTTTGGAAATACTAATAATCATGTGGAGGATACTAAAAAGATAATAAGCTCATTGGATGGATGACCAGGAAGACAAAAGTTGTTTGGATGAGGTAGATAGAAAGAAAAGAAAGGAGTTGTTGGTAGAACCGTATAAAACTAGATTCAACCAACAAGCTAGAAAGCTAGGATTAAATAGATACAACAGGGAGACGACTTGAATACGAGATACTTCCATTGATTAATTATTGGAAAAGAGCTAGGAACACATTTAAAGAAATATTAGTTATAATGATTAATTGTGCAAAACCTTTCATAGGTAATGGAGGAGTAAAGGAACTTTTCAAGGATACATTTACAAAAACAGAGAGGCTGGAGGTTAGGCTACAAAATATAGAATTCAACACCATAAGTAGAGAGGACAATGAAATGCTAGTGGGAGATTTTCTGAACAAGAAATAAGAGATGATATGAAATTGTGATATAGCAAAAAAAAAGTTCAGGACTACATGGATATAATTTTGGTTTTCTAAATGGATTGGATGGGATGGATGAAAACATGTTTGGAAACCACAACAGTATCATCCCTAGTCATTGGTAGCCCAACAGAGGAGTTTATACCTAAAAATTGAATTTAGGCAAGGAGATCCACTGACACCTTTTTTATATTTAGTATCCGTTGAGCATTTAGTTGGAGTTGTAAGACAAGTAAAGAAAAAGAATGTCATGAAGAGTGTAAAGGTGGGTAGTAGAGAGGTCAAAGTAAATATGCTATAGTATATAGACAATACCCTTTTTTTAGTGCAACAACACAAAACATCCTAGTTCTAAAATCAATTTTAAGATGTTTTGAAGTGGCCTCTGGACTAAAAGTTAATGATTTAAGATTGCGATCCGAGGTGTGGGGTAGAGATGAATGTCATCCAACATTTTTTGCTCCAATACTTAATTGTGATGTCATGAATCTTTCATTTACATATTTGGACACAATAGTGGGAGATCTAAAGACGATATTTTTGAAAACGAATAGTGGATAAAATAAAGCATAGATTAACAAAATGGAGAATGAAATTGTTGTCCCTTCCTAGAAGAATATAAATTCTAAAATCTATTGTTACCGATGTACCTCCTTTTATGTTTTTTTTTAAATGCCTCAATTAGTAAATAAAATAAAGTCTATCCAAAGAGAGTTTCTCTAGGACTGAGGAAGAGAAGGAAGGAGGATCACTTGGGTGTCTAAGGTAAGTAGTTTAGAGAAAGAATGTGAGTTAGGGAAAAAAGGCTTAAGATTGTTCAACACGAATTTATGAAAAAATGGATATGATGCATAGGAGCGGAGAAGGGAGGATTGTCGAAAGAGTTATTAAACTCCAAGTATAGGGATTGGAGAAATTTAATGAGAACAAGGAATGTCGAACATAAATCTGTGTGGTAGAGAGAATTAAGTAGGAGCTATGGAAGAGGTGGGAAACTGCTTTGAGGGTAATAGAGTGGAGAATAAGGAACGGAAAAGTAGTGTTTGGCACCATAGATGGATAGGAGACAAAACCCTAATGGAGTAGTTCCCTAAGCTATATACCAACACAACATGCACAGAAACAATAAGAGTTTTGCAAAATAACAGGTGGCTTTGAAGATTTGAATAAAAAAGAAGGATGTTTAAATAGGAGGTTGAGCAAGAGAATACCCTAATACTAAAGATTCATTGGATGAAAAGTTATTGGAAACCATTGAGTGAAAAATGAAAAAGAATTTATTAAAAAAATAAAATGAAAAGAACTAAAATTGTTTAAAGATCAACAACTTAAGAGAGAGATTAGGGACTACTTCGTACTTCATATAAAAGCTTCATATAAAGAAAGAATTTCTAGAATTTATTTCTACTTATAGGTTAATACTAAGTTATAAATAAGATTTTTCATATGAAAAACTAATGAGGCAAACATTCAATTATTTTTTACCTAAAAATAATTTGAATTTGGTCAAGGAATAAAATTTTCCATAGATGAAATAAACATCAAATAACATATACAAATTTAATCTATAAATATTCATAATTTTGGGTTGACATAAAATAAAATTGAATAATTTTCTCTTCTTTCCATAAACATATATAGGAATATCAAGCATTCAAATTATATATTTATTTAAAACTAACACATGCCAGACATATCAGAGCCAGGACTGACTCAATGTCCAAAAATCAGAATTGGTTGTACTGTTATTCAGTCAATTTCTCTCTTGTCAATGTTTAATTGTTTATTACGTGTCTCTTTATCAAATTATCATGTTATATTTTCTATTAAAAATTGTTAATTTAAAAGTTTGAAACCTAACAAAGTAATAGTTTCTAAGCTTATTAACATAATAAGTTATCAAATCTTTCATATGACTATATAAGTATATATTATTAAGCTTCTACACTTCAAGAATGGTACCTTAATTCTTAATTGCAAGATTGATAAATTGATCTCAAAATTATTTTATTTTTTTATTCATTTTTTAATTAATTTTAAAACAATTTGTGCATATTCAAACAAAAAAAGCACTAAAAATTTAGAATTAATAAATTAAATTTAAACACACACCAAAGGTCAAAACCATAAAAAGACATAAGAAAACTTGACTTGAAAGCAAGATATTGTTATCAAGATCAAGGCAATTAGACTTATTTTTTAACTCGATCTCATTTTATATACTTATATTTAGTGTTATATATATATATATATATATATATATATAATATATATATATATATATATATATATTATATATTATATATATATATATATTATAATTTTCAATTTCATATAAAAATATACAAATATCTTAACTAGAAAATATGAATCAGACTATTCAAAACTTGAAAAAACGAGAAGAGTTTAGGTTTTAATTTGAATTGGCTATGAATAAACTTATAAAAATAAACAAATAGATGAATTAGAAAGTACAAATGAGTGCTATTTGAATGAACAAGACAAGATAATAATATAGATACAGGTAAAAATAAAAATAAAGAAGTAGTCAACGAACATAATAATTTTTTTTCAAACTCATGACAATGACGAGAAAATTACAAGACTAAATGATTCTACTATAAAATATATATATATATATATATATATATATATATATATATATATATATATATATATATATATATATATATATATATATATATAATAAAAATATAAAAAAAAATATTTAAAAAAATGATAGATATATTTATAAAAAAAA
>Ga0099825_1009573_pt1 | contig 10992 bp, 8 predicted proteins | sample SiratroredBW_FD_76838 | JGI IMG/M metagenome (GOLD analysis project Ga0099825, IMG submission 76838) | Root nodule microbial communities of legume samples collected from California, USA - Siratro red BW | ecosystem: Host-associated > Plants > Roots > Nodule | place: USA: California | collected...
AAGAAAAAGGAAAGAAAATTTCCAGAGGAAAGAGTTTACAGGTGAAAAGATGCTGCAATATTCACACCCTGTTCTTGTCATTAACTCAGCCACATATTTCTCCGTTTTCTCTCACCTTCAACTTCTTCTTTGTGACATGGTTACACCAACTTGGCATCTTAAGTGCATTCTTTATCGCATTTTACTTAACACATTTTGTAAACAAATTTATAACTTCTTTATACAATGGAGACACGTTTTCATACTTTTTTATTTTTAGATTTTAAATCATTTCTTTTTACTAACAATAAATTAAGTTTATTATACATATTTACTTTACTTTTATATTAACATGACATTTATTTACTTTACTTTTATATTAACACGACATTTATTCACTGATTTGACTATAATTTTTATGTAAATATCATTTTTAGTTTATTCTAATTACATTATATTCTATCACGACTTCAAAATGAATGTATGGTTATTTTTTATCATTTTTTTAAGTTGAGACAGATTTAAGTATATATGTATATATACTTTAAATTGTAGATAGAAATCAGCTGTTTAATTTTTATTTTTAGAAATTTTATGATAATAATTTAGGTTTCTAATTTTAGAAATCAAATTAGGAATAGATTGAATATTGATTTAATAATTAAATACCAATTAAATTAAATGATATCTTGATTTGATTTGTATGACTAATTTAATTGATAAATTGAATTAATTAATTGTTCAATTTTTGGATCTTAATCTTTAGAACACTATGATAACATTATGATGAGAAGAATTGTTTGGTATTTGAATATATGAATTGATACTTTTCATCTTTATTTCTATTTTTTGCAATTTGTTTACATTTTTTTAATTTGTGTTCTACATTTCTCAATCTCTAAACCTTCAATTTCAATTTATATTAGAAAAATATTAAAGATTGAATACATAAATTTGATAGATTATGTTTTATATCACAATTTTTTTTAGAGAAAACTTTGAATCTTTGATTTCAAGAAAAATATTGAATATCAAACTCCACATTTAACCTTAAAGTAAAAGAAAAACTAAAAAAAGATGAAAACAATAAACAAACTTTCCAATGGATTTTAAAAGAAGAATGTTGCGCGCAGCGCGCAAAAGAGAAAATAAATCATATACTCCTTTACAGTAATATTTGTAGGGAGTGGATTTCAGATCTAAAATGAAATTATAGGAGAGACAATATATCTACAAAGGTCAATAAGAAAGGTATGATACATTTTTTATTTTTCTTTTATGTATGTTTCTGTGACATTTTAGCTAATTGGATGTAATTTTTTTTATAGTAACAAATGTTTAAGTAATAAAACTACTTAGTTGCTATTTTGTGATAAGTTAATTAGGATTGTGAATTTGATAGCGATATGAGCTCTTAACTAGAATATTAATAAAATCGTTTCAAATAATACTTAACAACTTTTATGAACATTAATAGAATTGTTTCAAATAATATTTAGACCAAGATATATAATGTTGTATAATTCATCTTGTTGTTGAATATTAAATTTTAGATTTTTAGATAAGGATATATCATAATTTTTAAGGACAGATTGTAAATTTTTTAATTTTCAATTAAGCAAAAAATGATCGGTTGGCCGCCCATAGATCTAACACAACCCTAGTCTCTCCTGGTGATAAAAAGAATTTGTGAGAGGACTATGTTTTAATCACTTTCTCAATGGGGTAAAATAGAACGTCCCATAAATAGGTGATTGTAAGTGATTGTGTTCTGACATGCCAAATGTTTGACAATTGTAACCATTGGCGTTAATTGAAAAACAAAACTCTATATTCTTTATGATGCACATTCTAGTAGATTAACCATGAACACGTGAAACATATAATTGTAAATGTATCTTGATGGTTTCAGACGTGTATAGGTTCAATATATCTCAGATGAGTTTTATGAACTACGCACCCAAGTTCGGGTGCAATTGAAAATAAGAGACTAACGTGATTCAGAGGCACCTTGAAGAGACTTTTCGAATTCCTTCAGCTGACAAGCGAAACCCGGATTGGGACGTATTTCTGGTCGTATACTCCTTACATGTTGCAGAGCGTCATAAAGGCTCATTCCACGAGTCCTCATCAGATATGCCAGAACTATAGTCACACTAGAAGGTGTAACATTATTATTAGGTGCAATTTTCACCAGTTCATCATCATATGAAAAGCGAAATAACCAAAAAGAAAAATAAATATACCAATATCTTTTTTTTAAGTTCAGATATGGGCATTAAAATGCTGGCAAGAGTTTCGTGCAGAACTGAAGTTACGGAAGGAGATAATTCATCACTCTTGAAATTCAAGCTACAACCTTAATTCTATATTTTAAGTATGTTAACAAACTTGAGCTTTAACTTAGCTTCTTGAATGCTTAAAAATTTGACAGCATTTCAAAATCGAAGCAAAAAGTAATGATTTGACTCAACTCATGCCACAGGCACTTTTATTATTCTTTAAAATTTTCAATACATGCAACTGGAAAGATCCACACAAAAACAGGTTCCAGAAAAAAAAAAAAAAAAAAAAAAAAAAAAAAAAAAAAAAAAAAAAAAAAAAAAAAAAAAAAAAAAACAAAAAAAAAGAAAACAAAAAAAAAAAAAAAAAAAGAACAATGAAGCGAGAAAGCAACAAAGGGGACCAATAATATTCAAGGCTACAACAGATTTACAGTTTTCAATTGAAGACCATTTCACATTTAGCACAGCAATCGAAAACTTTATATCAACCCACATGATAACTATACTTCTTCAAAACTTTGTTACCATAGGTTTCAAGAAATACTGTCATATAACAAGATATGTAAATATATTTTACAAGCAAAATAAACACGTGTCCTGCCCAGTGCAATCTTTGTTACAAAATTGTAAGCTGATGTTTACCAGACTTTTCAAGTAAAACTTGTTACTTAGACTAATGTGTGCAAGCGATTTTCTATGTTATTACCACTATATGAAAAAGAGTCAACCCTGGAGCAACCTAGAAGTAAGGTTACCGCCTTGTAACCCAGTGATGGCAGGCTCAAATCCTAGAAATAGTTCTCCACTTGTGCGATGTAAGGCTGTGTCTATCCTCTACCCTTCCCTTAAGAAGACCTCACTAGGTAAGACCATTGTGCATTGGGACCACCATTTATTACTGCCGGTATCGGAGCCAGCATCCGAAGGGAAATGAATGCTGAACTACATATTGCCTCTAGTTCTTTATTTTTTTTTTCTCGTACAGTATTCCATATAATTTAAACCAGAAAAAAAATGCATGAAATTAACAAGAACTGGTGGTGATCGCATGTAAACAAGTAATCAAGGGAGAAAGGAAAAGAAGCTACCTCCTCGATCTTCCAGCGAAACAGTGGACCAAAACACCTCCACCGAGTCTTTTGGCTTCATCAATAAAATCAAAACACTCACTGAAGTGTTGTTTTATGTCTTCATCGAATTTGTCAGCAACTGCCCCAATTTTCCCACAAAATCATATATTTAGTATGGACACAGTACTAGATAATAACCTTATATAATATATGTTGACAGCAACAGCATGCGAAACTGTTAAGGGCCGAAGCATACACTTTCCGGATAGCAAACAAACACAATTGTTATTCTAAAGCGCACAGGGTAATCTCATTTGTTGTGAATTCAGTTGTAAGTCATGAAACCCCTTCTAATGGCAAAAAAATTCCAATCAGAATAACCCAACACCAACATTAAAACCCGTTCATCGATCATAAGTCACAAACACTCATAGATCGATGTGAAATGCAAAGCAAAGTTTAATTCAAAGAAAAATAGCATACCATCTATAATTTTATAGACAAAATCATGAGGATGTGGAGGTGGTATTCCACCAGCCACAGTCAAAATGTGAGTAACATTATGGTCTTTCAAAGCAGCCTTGTTAACTACAGTGCCAATCGAACCCAAATACAGACCCTGCATCATAACGCATAGCAATAACAGAGTAACAGCGTTAACACAAACAGAATGCACTCAAACAAAGTCTTGATGAAAGTAGAATTGTACCTCGTCGATTTTGAAAGGAATCTTGTCCTCTTTGTAGGCTTCAAGTACATGCCAAGCCCGTTCAAGTGCTTCTGTTTGCCCATTCATGCATTTGTCGAATTGTTCTATAGCCGCTGAGGTGGTCATTCTCGATCCCCTTTAAAACAACAAACGCCAATTCCATATTTATAGGAATCGTCGATCATCAATAAATAAGTCACGAAAATCGAAAACTCAAAATCGAAGAAATTTCTGGTCAAAGATAGCAGTTACGATTAGAGCGGAAGGATTTGAATGCGATATAGAGTTTTGCGATGAAGGAGAATAACTCACCGACAAAGCGTGGAAATTGATTGCTGTGAAATATTTGCTTTGTGAAGCAGAAACAAACTTATGTCTTGTTTCGTCTTTTCTTCATCTCCAAAACCTGTATTAATAAAGTTAATAAATACTTTATTATTGTTTTTTTAACTCGTAACTTCTACCTCCTATTTGTAATTTATTCTTCTTCTTAAGATATAGGTATAAGAGTATATTGATATAGTAAGAAATTTAAGATTCCGAAATGTGAATGAAAAAATGAAATTATAAGAATTGTTCTAATTGTTTGAGATTTTTATGGCTATTGGGTAGCGATTTTTTTCCTTTTACTAATTTGGTATTCATAATTTTCCTTCAATTGTTTTTAAGGCTAATTTAAGCCCATTATTATTTTACTCAATTCTTGCTTATTAGCTGTTTTATTCTGTTGTTTAATTAAATATTTCATTTTACTCAATCCTGAATATTGACTCACATGTTTGATTTTATTAATTTGTTAAATATTTTAAATTTATTTTGTGAAGTATCGACTTAATAGTGCTTGATTCTATTATTTGATTAAATCTTTTGGATTTATCGTCCATGTATGGATGTATGGATTTAATAGTACATAATTATAAGATTTTATCAAATATTTCTGATTTATTACTGGAATATTAATTTAATTACATCTGTTTTAATAGAGTTAAAGGGTTATTCATTAATAATTTAATTCTTACCCATCTTAGAGAGATATTTGGCACGGATTATAGACCCAGCCCATTTTTCTCTAGACTCAGTTGGCACCCCCTTCAGGATGGGACAAGAATAAATTATATTTTATTTTAGAAGTAACTCTTCTCACAATAAATTTAGAAAAAAATTATTATAAAAAAAAGTTTACAAAACAATTATATGGGACAAAGAAAGTCATCACAAACTCAATGATGTGATGAAGTAGGAAAAGAAAAAGACAAATTAAGATATTATATTATCATTCTTCCAATAAAAATAACCTTAGCATTTAAGTAGGTTTCCTATATACAATATCTATAATTTCTTAATTTCCTCTATTATTTAATCAGACCATTAATGTCCTTGATCTAGATGTAAGGATGATTTGAAAAAAAAATGTCTCCAATAAATACTTAAACATAGGTATATTTAGAAGAAGGTAAAAAGATGAAAGTGTGTTGAAAAAGCTCCATCCCTTAAACTTCTGACGTCTTCTTTCTGTATCTCCATAGTCTCGTCATATAATGTGCTGACAGTTGTTTTCTTTGCGTTGTGGTAGTGTTCTGTGATGATTGGAGGCTGTTGGCAGTGATTGGAGTGGTTGCGAAAAGGTTCAGACAAGTTTTTGATTTTTGAAATAATTTAAGTTTAGATTCTATAATCCGAAACATACGTGTTTAAAAAATCTGGCAATGCAGAAGATTGGTGACAAAGAGAGATGCAAGAAAAAAAGCATTAATGGAGATGAAGGAACAGAACCGCATGAAGAAAACAACAATTACTATGGATGGCACCTTAATGGGCTGTGCAGTGCAGGGTAGGGAGTGGAGGGTAATGCAGGATATGTTCAATTATCCTAAAATCTTTTCCGTCATTTCACAATTACTATAGAGATGCAGGGTAAGACCACGGAGGTGCAGGAAGAAAGCATCTAAACTTTCAAGTAAAGTGGGTTTGACCGATTACAACATTAAAATAAGACTTCAATTAACTATTGAATACTTTTTAAATTATACTGAGTCCTTAAAATATATTATAAGTTATAAATTGAACTCTAAATATTTGATATTGATTGTAATTTAGTTATTAATTAACTTTTATTATTTGTAACTTAATTTTAAGATTTGGGTTAATCAATTTGTTTTATTTCGGCTTAACTTAACTCCTTTGTGTTTAACTTGGACCGATCAAAGCTTATATGACTTAAACTCAAAATGACAATAAACTTTTTAATTTTGACTCAATTAGATTTAGACGACCAAATCTTTGCTTAAGCCATCTCAGTCTAAACACATCCTAACGTGATTTAAGCTCGTCCTAATTCGACCAATCTAAACTTAAATTATATCTAATCTAATTTGTTCTAACTCAAACTAAATCTATCATGAGCTTTCCTAGATTTAACCTAAACTAACATAAGCTCAACTTAAATTAATACATTTTTAACTTGAACTAGTCAACTCAATTCAATCTTATTTAGGCCTAAATTAACCTAGTCGATTTTATTACAATGAACTTAGAGAGCCTTTTAAATTAAAAAGAAATTATTTAATTTTGTAAATTTAAAGTATTTTTTATTTTTCCAAATTCATTTTTTTATATTTTAATTTAAAAACAGTTCATTTAATTTTCAAAATTGAGGTCGTTGAAAATTTATTAACATAATTAACAAGAGTTTAATACAAGATAGACAATATATTTTCTTACTTTTTTTTCCTCTTCTTATAATAATTGATTGTATAATTGTTTCCTATCACATCCATCTAATCTATCTAATGTATTCTTATCTTCATTGTTTTCTATAATACGGTTATTGAAAATGTTTAACTTGAATTTTTATTTTAAAATTAAATATTTTCGTTTGCTTCTCTCGATTTTTGAGTATAAATTAATAACCAAATATTGTAAAACATTATTGAATATTTTAAATTTCAAAATTTTAAATTTGTGATAAATCATATTATTAATCACCCAAATCTATACAATATAAAAATGTTTAGCAAATATTATGAGTTATTTTATTTTAATTTTTTATCCTTACTTTTTTTCTTTAAAAGATTAAAAGTTTTGAACTAAAGATAATTGAAAATGATAAATCGATGTCAAGTACAATTCCGAGTCTTTCAAACTAATGGTGGGAAATAAATTATCGCCACCGCTTATAATTTTTGGCAAATAAATATAAAATTAATAAATAATTAATGTTTAAATTTAAGGAGACTAAAAATCACTTTTAGATTTCCGACTAAAAAACTTTCTTATTTCTAGATACTTTTACACACAATAACATGTGTACTGACGTCTATATCACGAATTACATGCTTCCACACAATGCCTACTTGTTAATTATTTAATATATTATTATAAATGAAGCAATCTTAGCTTTCATATTTTATATTGAATTGAATAATTATTTTTTCTGAATCTCTAGATTTTATAACATTACAAACTTGGAACATGCGCAACCAGTTAAAATGACGAGGGAAATTAATGAAGAAATCAAAAAAAATCCAGTACTTAAATCAATCACAATTAATTTTGATTGATTTAGTTAAAATTAAATCTAATTTAGTTAAAAACCTATCTAATTTATTTGTTTTGGTTTAATGAATTCAAAATAATGAATACTTGCATTAGGTCACTTGTATATGCTGCTGGTCAAAATTAAAAAGTCAAAATCAACTCGTGAAAGAGTAATTCTGAATATGTTGAAGTTTGCGTTGCAAGCTATAGTACTATCTTTTGGCAGTAAGCCAAAGACTCTGAATAAAAATTCATATACTCTGTCATCAATATTGACTCAGAATAATTTTGAATAGTTTAGAATATAATAATTTAGATTCAATTATAATTATACAAAATGTAAGCATATTATATGGTGACATACTCACATGTGCACAAAATTGTTTAATAATGAAGAGTAGATCTTAGAGCACTTGGATCTGCTATATAATAAGGAGACCCAAAACGAGTAAGTGATAGATAGATCTTTGAGAATGGCTACTTGGTATTTCTTCATCTTCTCAATACCTCTGCTTTCAGTGGTTTCTGCATCATTTGCAGTGAATGCTCCCTATAAACCCCATGGCTTTATCCTCCCCATTCAAAAAGACCCAAAAACCCTTCAGTACTCAACTTCTGTGGACATGGGCACCCCTGCAGTCACACTAGATCTGGTGATTGACATAAGAGAACGGTTTCTATGGTTCGAGTGTGGCAGCGACTACAACTCCTCAACCTACCACCCTGTCCGATGTGGGACCAAGAAGTGCAAACAAGCCAAAGGCACCGATTGCATCACGTGCACCAACCACCCTCTCAAAACGGGATGCACCAACAACACGTGCGGGGTTCAACCATACAACCCCTTCGCCGGCTTCTTCGTCAGCGGCGATGTGGGACAAGACACCCTCTCCTCCGTGCACTCCACAACCCGTGCAAGAGCACCCTCCAATTTGCACGTCCCAGACTTCGTCTCTTCCTGCGTCTACCCAGATAAGTTCGGGGTAGAGGGCTTTCTCCTGGGCCTGGCCCGCGGCAAGAAAGGAGTGTTGGGCCTGGCAAACACTGCCATTTCATTACCCGCGCAACTCGCAACCAAATTCAAGCTTCAACGTAAGTTTGCTCTGTGTTTACCTTCAGCTTCCAAGTTTAAGAAACTCGGGGATCTCTTTCTCGGTGGTGGCCCTTACTATTTGCCACCTCACGATGCTTCCAAGTTTCTAATTTACACTCCCCTCCTTACCAACCCCCACAGCACGGGCCCAATCTTTGACGACGATCGTTCCTCCGAGTACTTTATCGGCGTTAAGTCAATCAAAGTTGACGGCAAAATCGTCAACTTTAACACCTCTCTGTTGTCTATTGACGAACAGGGAAACGGGGGCACAAAGCTTAGCACCGTTATTCCTTACACCACATTGCACTCTTCAATCTACCAGCCTCTTGTGAATGCCTTTGTGAAGAAAGCGGCGGTGAGGAAAATGAAGAGAGTGGCTTCGGTGAAGCCGTTTGGGGCGTGCTTCGATTCAGGAACGGTTGGAAATGGCGTGGCTGGACCGAATGTGCCAACAATTGATCTGGTTCTTGGCGGCGGGGTTCAATGGAGAATCTATGGGGCGAATTCGATGGTGAAGGTTAAGAAAAATGTGCAATGTCTTGGTTTTGTGGATGGAGGTTTGGAACCAGGAAGTCCCGTAGCAACTTCCATTGTTATTGGAGGGTATCAGATGGAGGACAATCTGGTGGAGTTTGATCTAGCTGCTTCAAAACTTGGTTTTAGCTCCTCCCTTTTCCTCCACAATGCTACCTGTTCCCATTTCAGACTCGCTTGACTTTTCACCCATTTTCGTTGACCAGTCTTTCGTTAATTTCGTCACTAATAAATCTTATTTGCCACTGTAATCCTGTGTAATATGTGCTGTATTTTTACTCATATCCTAAAATATCAAATATTCACATTATTTAGCAAAACTTATTTACATTCCGTGACTGTCTAATGAAAATTACTTAATAATCTCATCAAGTAAGATCTTCTCTAAATACTGTTTAACCTATGATAAAACATATAAAAAACTATCCCTTGAATGTTATTTTTTAATTGATTAACTGTAAATAATATAATATTAGTTATCATAACATGAAAATAAAGAACACGGATAATAATAAACTCGAGCTTTCCACCAATTTGCATCTCAAAATGTTTATAATGCTTATCAAAACTCATTTATCTTTATAGAATGAAAAAAAGTAAACACAATAAAAATTATCTACGTAGTTATAGATATACTTGACTCAATTTTCAAGTCTGGAAGTTATTCCCATTTAAAACATTAAACCTATAATTCACATGTTTTATAAATCAATTTTATTAATATAACATCTGTTAACCATTTCGAAAGATAAAATTTAGTCACTTGACTATTTTTTTAATTTATCTCCAATAACGCTCGTCATAATAACTTTCTGATAGATAATTACTTTATTATTGTTCTTATCTTTCATCTTAAAAATAAAGTTTGTAAAGTTTATATATCAACAACTTCATTATAAACTTTATCATAGGAAATATCATTTCAAGATTCTGGTTCTAAAATACCTCATTATTATGCTTTTTTATTTTATTATTCTTATTAACTTAAATATTAAAGGATATTATGTAGATTAACCTTTATTCCATACTTAAATGACTAAACTTAATCTCAGAACAAAAAAATTACCTACATAACTACTCCTCCAGAAATTTTTAATAAGAATAATTTAAATTCAATTTGTTTTTAATGTCTATTTAACTCATTAAAATATAATGTGCCTCGAACACGTAAGCATGAATCACGTGGGTCATTTTATCAACGTAAGTAGAAGAGTATAAAAGCGAATGGCTATTACAATATGGCAATTAATGTTAAGTGAACTTAGTTTGTTTTAGTCTTCATCCAATAAACACTCCATTGCCAATAGGAAAATACAAAGAAGATTAAATAAATCCATGGTGATAATACTTAAAATGAAAATCAAAGTTGAATACACAAGGATCAAGGAGTTGAGTATGGTGGATGCAGGTAACTTAGATGAGGTCAACGACTCATTCTACTTTTGTTTTTTTATTCCTTTAGTATCTCTTTTATTTACCATTCTTGTTTTGTTTGGATCACAAGTCAGGGACACTTGTAATTTCGATGCAAATCACCGGGGTTTTGCTTTGTATAAAAGTCAAGGATCCATACCAATTTGTAAGAAAAAAATTAATATATTTTTACATGCCAATGCTAACATAAGTGGCGGAGTCCGCAACCCTAATTTTTTAAAAAGTTATATATATATATATATATATATATATATATATATATATATATATATATATATATATATATATATATATAATTATAAAAATATTTTTTTAAAAAAAATAAAAATAAAAAAAAAAAAATAAAAA
>Ga0099825_1009575_pt1 | contig 10991 bp, 2 predicted proteins | sample SiratroredBW_FD_76838 | JGI IMG/M metagenome (GOLD analysis project Ga0099825, IMG submission 76838) | Root nodule microbial communities of legume samples collected from California, USA - Siratro red BW | ecosystem: Host-associated > Plants > Roots > Nodule | place: USA: California | collected...
CTATAACTATTAAATAAGTATGAAAAGTTTATATATATATATATATATATATATATATATATATATATATATATATATATATATATATTATTTTTTTTTTTAAAATATAAAAAATTTTTTATAATTTATATATATATTTATATATATATTTTTTTATATAAAATAGAGAGAAAAAATATATATATATATATATATATATATATATATATATATATATATATATATATATATATAAACTTTTCATACTTATTTAATAGTTATAGTTATAGTTATATTCAAAATAGATGTATTATTGATAGAAATCTTTTAATATAAATATCTAAAATAAGATTAATCCTAATTATCTAAAAGAGTAAATTCACTATCATTTATTTAAATAAAAATGTTAATAAGATAAATGAGGAAAAGGGTTGAGATGTACATATTAGTATAAATTAAAAATTAATAAAATTGTTTGTTATATTTTAATTTCATATTTAATTATTTTCTAAAAGTAAAAGAAGAATTATAATAATTAAAATAAAAAAATTAAATATTAATAATTTAATGGTAGATGGTTAAGTTTAATCCTTCCAACTATACACTAAGTGTGAGTATTATGTAGATGTTTAACTACGTAGTTCTAGTTGAGATTTGATATTAAATAGTTCGATAATCTGTATTTTTAAAATACATGATATAATAAAATAATGAATAAAAAAATATTTAGTATTATATAATAATATAAGATTAAACGGAAAACAAATTAATATGGGGTGTAACATGTTAACCCAGTGTTTAACTCTGGAAGTTATGGTTTATGGGGACAAACAAATCTAATGTGTCTGGTTTATGGTAAGCCTTTTTATTGTGAGTTGCAACCTGATGTGAACAGCATTGTCATTATTGTATAAGCACATCTAAAATTTTAATTCAAAATTATTTAGAAAATAATTTATCTTAATATTAGAATTTCACAAAACATTTTCCTACATAAATAATGAGGTAAGCTTTTGTTTTTTATAGGCAATGAAAAATACAGTTTTGGCAGTATATAGTGAGAAGGGGTTGAGTGACATCATATTTATCGATTCTCGAATACAATCTGTTCATACTTCACATGAGTTTAACCGGTTATACTGCTCTAACTGACAAGTCCAATTAACCAATATTATAAGAAATTTTATGACTATTAATTTATACAAATTTAATAACTATGGTGGATCACCCACATGGTTTATGATGGATAATGCATTTTCATGACATGCATGTAAGATGTAGCATGTCATACTCCATGATCCATGCTAGCCGACACATATTTTGTGCGAATCATAGTCATCGCTGAGTCAGAAATGGGCGTGGGGACCACTTTCATGACTGTTCCTTCCTCTCAGAGAGTCTTAACTCAACAACTTAATCAGAATCATCGAATTCAATTTCTTATTTTTTTTTTCACAACTAATGTTGTTGTTGGCAAAATTTCCTTTTCAACAACTATTGTTTTGCTCTTCATTACATTGCTAGTTAACTACCAAAACCACACTTTTTCTAACAAAATAATATGTTTTACAAAGGACAAAACTATAAGTATTTTAATATAATTTTTTAATTATAATTAAAAATTTGATAATTTATATTGATATTAAATACATATAAATACAAATGTAGTGAAATTCTAAATCGAATTACAAAATCTTTTTACAAAAATAATCTTAAAAAGTTTGTCTAAATATTTTTCTGTTTACAGAATGATGCCTATCTATAGCACAAAAAAGCCTTTGCTGTGCTTCACTGATTTACTAAACTCTGAATTTGAATGTAGTACAACTCGAGATCTCAAATGTAGTACAACTTTTGTCACACTAAAATGATGTAACACTGCATTTTGTATTAAGTGTCATACTTTATTACACAAGTAACAATTGTCATTAGTATATTTCCTATTTTTCTTACTGTAAAAAAAAAAAAATAAAGAAAAATGAAAAAAAAAAGTGAAAAATGAGTACAAAGAGAGATTACTTAACTACAAAAATATATATATATATATATACTAGTTATTGATTTTTTATTTTATTTTATTATTATTATTAAAAATTGATTATTATATTTAATATTATTATTATAAAAGAAAACATATAGCACCTTTGAAAAGAAAAAAAGTATTAAAATTTTAATAATATACAAATATGTTGTTTCTCTGTAAAAGATACCTATGAATATATAAAAGAATGATAAAATTGATAATGTTAGAGTAAAAATTATCTATTGTCACAGGCTATAATAGATCTCTAATAAATTTGTGTTAGTTTCTACCTTATTTTAAACGAGTTACAATTTTCAAATTTCCTTCGATTTTATACAGATTAATGAACAATTTTGATCCCCTTAAAAAAAAGTAAAAGAAAAGAAAACAAATAGTCTTAAATAAAAAAAAACTTAAAAATAAAATACTTATTTTTAAAATTTAAATTATATTAATAAATTAGTTTTCATTTTAGATATAATAATTTGATAGATAAATTATATATACTTTAATCAATTTTTTATTATAATATTTTTTAAATATAATTATTATTTAATAAAACTATTGAGAGTCTAATCTATTTAGACCATGGACTAAATTATCTAGAAACCCCAAATGAATCTATGTTACAATTTTCTTGACTTGATCTCATCTATTTTGTTAACTTTTTATATTAGTCATCTAGTAAAACTTAGAGCATAATCAAATCGATTCCATTGGAGGGTTCGTGAATCATGTTATACAATTGAAAACCAGAAGCTAGCTTTAGGAGAGAGGAACCATTTTGAGTTTGTAAAATTCAAATGGCAATGGCAACTTTGAAAACCATGGTAAGGGCGGCCGTGGGTTTTGAAATCTACGCTTACAGTTCTACTAAACGATAAGTAAAATTATTTACAAAAGATACTACAAATGAAAATAAACAATACGTAAAAGACAATGATTTTTTGATACTAGCCGTTGAATACAGCAATATGTTGAAAAAACAGCTCATGATAATATATAGTAAGTTACTTAACATTACTTTCATAGTTTGTTGCTTTTGAATTTGTTATTCATCTCCAAAGATATGTTTCACTTATAAATTTATAATCCAGAAAATATTTTGCAAACAAGCATTATCTCTACGTAGGGATAGATAGACACAGAACTACAACGCAATAATAAAATGCAACTGCAATACTCTACTTGTTGTATTGTACGATCGACAATTGTAATGCTTCAACCCACGTGGATTATAATTTGAACATCGTTAATATGCATGCGATTTGAGTAACTTTACACGTTTATAATTTTGAGGTTATGTTCAAGTAAGTGGGGAGCGCAATTTAGAAAGGGTGTAGTGTAGCACAACATGAAAGTGATGAAGCCAGAAATGGAAGTTGCGATGGTAACAAAACTATATATAATTATTTCTTTGCAGAATTTATAGCTTTGTGCATCTTAAATATTTTCAATGATTCAGGCTCTTAAATTATTAGGGCAGTGACCCCGCAAAAAGCCTATAAAAGCCTATGCTGTGATGTATCATGATTAGGAGGATAATCTTGGACGAACCTTCCAATTAGAAAATAATAATGAATAAATTTAAAGTATAGTGAAGGTTGTTGGTGTGGTGTGATGACCTTATCATAAAATCCAAATACCAAAATACGATCACAAAAATGTAGGAACTATAGCTAGGGTTCTAGATAATCCTTGTTCTTTCCTGAATCCTCATCAGTTGAACTCTTCCCAAAAATTTCGAGTGTGATGACGTGGGAGGCAACTGCATCAATAGTTTACATGACTCAGCCAACCCACCAAAGCCACATGACAGAAAAGACCTAACCAACACACTTTGTATTGTTAGTATTTTATGTGGCAGGCGTAGATATTTTCAATTATTTTACACTTTCAAAATTTTATAGAAAAGGCATATATAATCCCTTCAAAATATTCTCACTATTTACTTATCAGAAAATAATTTAAACCTAATGTGACCAGATTTAAACCAAATAGAAGTTATACACATTCCTTTTGGATATTTTCGTAACTAACCTACAAAATGTGGTTAGACATGGTAGATTGACACCCAGTGAAAACAATTTACCTAAGAAAACTGTGTTTGTGTCCGAAAACTGTTTTAGTGGTGGTTGATGAATTGAAGTGTTAGAGTGGGACCTAGGAGGGAATAAAATGCGACAGCAACGTTGTACTATTGTATTGTATGGTCCGTGGAGAATTGGAAGGCAGCGATGAATGTGCTTCGTGGAACTTTCACACTTACGTCTTTTTCTCAAATCTCAAAGCGTTTTGCACATAAAGACTAAGTAATCATGGGAAGGTGGAAATATCCCTTCGTCTTTTGGAGGTGTCAAATTTTGTCATAATGCTTACAAACTAGTCATCCCCTTCTTTTCAATGTTGCTTATTAATTAATCTCATACTTTTCTTGTGTTAAGTTCAATTATGTCACGTAAGTGCATCCATTATCATGGGATTCACCTTAATCTCTAGATCAATCAAACACTAAAACTTATAATGCACGAGTTTAGGTCTAAAAATCAAAGCATTTTAAAGGCTTGACAATGGCTAATGCGGTTGTAACCATCGCTTTTTAACCAATTTTAATTAATTAGCGTTGATCGTGTGCCATTTGCCTCCGTTGAAACTAACAACTTGTTATTCCTCAAATATACGTAATTATTTGAGGAGAAATACAAAAAAGAAAATTCCATATCCAGGATAAATTTATATAAGAGAATAAAATATTAAATCTAATTCGAACTCTTAAGTTAATAGATTTACGACTTTCTTCTTTGTATATTAGTTGTTTTTTCACTTAATATGAAAATTTAAAATTAATCTTGAATTTCTAACGATAACAATATAAAGACTAATAGACTGATAGTACCTTGTTTATTCCTTTTATAAAAGTCTCGCCGTCCTTTCTTTTGAATTGTTTTGCACATATTAAAATTAATGATAAATATATATTTTTTGAAATAACTTTACTACTGTAAATGCGATATTGTTATGATGAGAGAATATTCAATTTATAGAATTTTTTTGAATGAAAGTAATAATATTCTATTGAAAAGTGAGAACATTAATAAATTTATTTTTTTAAGAAAGGGATTAGAACTACATTCATTTTGGGATGGAAGAAGTATATAATTTCATGCTAGCAATTGTTTCTAAAGGTTAGATAAAATTAACTTCGTTTGAGTAATATTAAACTTGATTTTCTCAAACAAAATATTTAGAATGGAAAAAATGTCTTTTTACATAATCGTACGAACTTCAAATAAATAACATGATGATTATAAAGGAGATAGGGTAAAGAATTATAAAAAAAATCTTTTATTGAAACTAAAACAAAATTATATTATGATATAGGTAGGCTATTATCAGTATTATAACACTTAGAATTAGTGTCACTTCTCTAATAGCAGCGCCTTTGAGAAAGAGCATTGCAGTTTTTCGTGTTACAAAAAATAAAGGAGAAAGAGGTACATTCATTTTAATCAAAGTAACACTAAATATCTGAATATGGAATACTGACTTGAGCATTTGAGTGTCTTCTGGAGGTACCTTCCCCTTTGTTCTAGACGTCGAAGATCAAAAAACGACAAAGGAGTTGTTGGAATTGATATCTTGAAAATATTGTTCTCAGTCTCAAAGTCCTGTAAGAACAAATTCTTTCATCAACTTATTAAGCAAAACTCTTGTATATATTTCCTCCATATTAAAGTATAAATCAAAGTAACTAAGTTTTATCTTAATTAAGACAATTAGTTAACGTAAACAAATAGAGTATCAAGATTCAACGACTAATCATGCACTAAAACACAAATGTGAGATTGTCGATTTTGACAATGTATCATGCCTCCCTGTCGTCTAAAGTACTATTTTAGTATAATTTCTTTTCATATTATCATAATGTATATTTTTTTATTTATAAAATGAGTCATATAAAAGAAATCTTATGATAAGAACACAATTTCAATGGTATCAAAAGAAAAGAAGAAATTATGTCAAAATGACACTATTTTAATGAAAATAAAAAAGTTAAAGGTGTATCCACTTCAACTATAAATAGTATTCCCTTTCGTAATAATAAGTGCACGTAATTAATTCAGGTATGAGAATATCAACTAATATCACTATATGAGTGATAATTGATGCAACTAATTATTTCAGGCTGAACATATTAAATTAATACACTAGTGCATGTGTGATAATTAATGCACTTAATTAATTATTTATTTAAGGAGTGAAAATATCAAATTAATATACTAAATTAATTATTTTAAATGCATGCATCAAAATTCATATGTACAAAATTAATACACCATAAGTCAAAATTAACTAATTCCAGTCATTATTTCACATTAACACAATTCTTATTTTATTTTTCTCACTAAGTTATCTTAACTTCATTTTAACTTTTTTTTTTCATTAAAATCATACCACTTTAACACAATTTTAATATTTGAAATCGTTATCCATTTTGATAAAATAAATTATTTATTATTATAATTACATAATGAAATTTTACTATAATGGTGCTTTTGTCCTCTATATCTTTATAACTTAGAGATTGAAGACAAAGTTTTCCTCGCATCTTGCTAGGTTTGTTACTCCTTGAGGGATCTATGAAAAATCGAAAAAACTTAAATAACAACATACATATTGAAAAATAATGAAAATCAATATATTATAATATGTAACACATATTTTTATCATGAAAAGTAATGGTTAATGATAATTAAATTGAAGAGAAGTTCACCTCAAATAATGTTTATGAAGCTATAAAGATTTAAAGAGAAGTGTTGTTTGAAAATAATAAAGTAAAAAAAATTATAGTTATTACCAGAAAAAAATAATAAGTTATGAGATCGTTACAAACACAACTCATTTCAAATACATCGTGACACATGTCTAAGACATCTATTCAACTTTTAAAATGCAAATGGAGTTTATAGAAACTTTTAAATTTTAAAAATTAAACTTTAAAAATTAAATTTTAACTTTTAAACTTTTTAAATTGTTATGTAAATACTACATATATAGTAGGATTATCACTTTCTAGGATAAAATATATTTTTAATTAATTTCTATAAAACATTCCAATTTCAATGAAAAATAATTGAAAATAGAATGTATTTCTTCACCAATCTTCTTTCCCTTTACATCTTTTGTTTAAGGTTCTCATATGCTCTCCGAGTTCTTTTATCTTTTTCCATTTTTTTTTTCTTTTTATCTTCGGTAATTCCATTTTGAAAATGGAAATATAATTAAAGCATTTATTTATTTAATTGTTAATATGTTTACTACCTTTATTATTGATTGGTGATCAAGTAGTTTATATAAACATAAGTGTGCTATAATAGTATGTTTAAACTCTGATACTTATACAATCTCAGAAATTATTATTTCACTAAAAGTTCGACAAAATCATAAATTGAAAGGAAAATAAAGTACTAGTCATTATTTTTGGAATCCATATTTTACATAAAACAAATTGACACGCCCTTGTGTGATGTATGTTACAAATGTGATAGTTTTATAATTTAATGTTAAAAAAAAGTTTTCTTGGTTTGTATGATTGTGTTATTATTTGATATTGGTGTTATCGTATTCAGTTACATAATGGTAAAATATTAAATATGAATTATTGTTAAATAGGAATAATAGTAACAATACTACTAATAATAGTATTATAGTTTCAAATGTTGTTAGTCAAATTCTGAATTTTTAATGTTATCTGCATTTATTATTTTTTTTTTCATTTCTAAATAGTTTAATATTTTTCAGTGACTTTTGTCCTAACACACCTGCAGAAAAATATATCATCATTTTCTTTTCTCCGAGAAAAATATGTCATCATGATTTATAAGTTTTATTGAAACAAATATAAAAGTTTACGAATTATATTAATGCAACTAGAACAAATAATTAAATGAGAAGTTAGGTACAAATTTCCAAATTAGACGCAATATGTGTTCTATATCCTCGTGAGCTTTGAGTGTCTATAACAGACAGCTAACTTGGTTTTCAAAACGATTGTCAAAAATAACAATTTTGTTCTTTAAATTAAAATATTAAAACATATAAAAACAACTTTTGACCATATCATCACATGGCATCAACTTAATCTGAAAACGAATATTAACTTTCGGTATTTTACCATTAGAAAATAATTGTTTAAAAGCATTAATATTTCAAAAATTAATTGTTTCCGAGAAACAAAATATAAATAAGGTTAAATTGGAAGTTTATTCCTGTTTAATTTTCATCCAAAATTTTGATCTCTTAGATCCCATTTTAGTTTATTAATTTTTAAAAATTATACTTATTTTTTTGAAATATTTAAATAAATATGTTACATCTAGATTTCAATTACAAGATAAAAATGAGAATATACAAAATTTATTATTATATTAAAATTATATATTTTTAATTAGAAATAAAATTGAAAAATCAAAAAACTAAAAAGTTGTATATAACAGATTAATGGAAGAAACAGAATTAATATTCATACTATAAGTAAATATAAGATTCCCTGTGATCTCTATCATCTATTATTCTATCATCTATTATAAGGCTTTCGTATCATGCATTTTCTAATCACTAATTCACTATAAAATGCACTGAAAAGCAGCATTGATCATGCGTATAGTGACGCAAGTAATGTCCATTTTCTTATCATTGAAATGATTGATTGGTACCAAATAAATAAAGGGTAGGTTGGTGCATATTTTTGTAAAAAATTAAAACGATATTGTTGTTTAGTGTTTTTAAAACTTAAAAATAAAAAATCTTTATTGAAAATATAATATATAATGTTATTGATACATATCTATCGTAACTTTTAATATTTTCTTTTCATTATCTTTCAACTATTATCTATAATTAATAGATAAGAAAAAGAAGAAGACTAAAAGGGTTGGCTTTCTCTTTTGTCTTCCCATAAAAAGCAGAATTTAAAAGTCTCCTTCATCGTGTGTCATTATTCGTAGTCTATAGTTATTGAATGTATATGAATGTTTAGACTTTTGCTAAATGGAATCTTTTTAAATTTCCAACATCTCCATGTTGTCAATATACTCAAGAAACCTAATTTGGATTTTTCAATAATTATTCTTGCGCTCTTATTTTGAGATAATCCTTATCAAATAATCTTGTTGTATGATAGTTAAATGGTAATATAATATATGATATCCACAAGACTAATATAAAAATAAAAGAAAAAGCCGTGTAACTATGAAACTTATGGCCTTCTGCTATTGCTGTGTGTCAACGGCTTTTTTATTTATTTATTTTGGTGTAATTTTTAATTTTAATTTTTAAAATAGGTAAAAAAAAAATTATTTATCAAAATGGATAAATTGTGCTAGCTTGATAGACATAATTTTAAATTGGTCAAAATAAAAGTAACATGATGACATTTTAATTAATGACATTAATTAAAATCGTTTCTCTCTCTGCAATCATTTTTTAATTAACAATTAATAAAAATAATAATAATCATTATATAATAATAATTAATAAATAATTTTTTAATTATTTAACACGTTTATTACTTTAACAATTAACAAAAAAATTAATAATAATAATTAACAAAACTGTAATAAACAAATTAAGACATACAAATTTATTTTAAATTAAAACAAAATAACATAATGATAATAATAATAAGAATAATCCATATAAATTTAATAATAATAATTATTATTTTTAAATTAAAATAAAATAACGTAATAATAATAATTAATAATAAGTGAATTCAATAATAATAATTATTTTTTAAATTAAATTTGTATGAAATTATTATTCTTATTATTATTATTTAAATTAAATTCATATAAATTTAATTAAAATTATTCTTATTATTATTATCATTGTGTTATTTTATTTTAATTTAAAATAAATTTGTATCTGTTAATATTTATGTTATAGTTTTATTAATTATTATTATATTATTATTATTATTATTTATTTTGTTAATGATTAAACTTAAGGATCATAATATCAAATAATTAAAAAATGATTGAAAAGAGAGAAAGAATTTTAATTAATGTCATTAATTGAAATAATAATATGTCACTTTTATTTTGACCAGTTTGAAATTATGGCTACTAGCTGGCAGAATTTGCCTATTTTCTATCTATTTTAGGAATTAAAATTGAAAAGTACACCAAAATAGGAAAAAAAGTCACATTTGACGTTTATAAATTTCATATAAGATGAATAGATAGTAGTATATGGATAAAAATTTTAAATTTATAAAAAAATAAGAAAAAGTTATAAACTAAATTAACTAGTATATTAAAAACCATTTTTGAAAAGAAAATATAAAAGATTGTCTATAATCAAATTATAATCTAACATGATCTAGAAGAACAGGTGTTAATCATCTATAAAAATGAAAAGAAAGACGAGACACATTGTAATGTTTTCCATGAATATCAGGAAACATCTCTCAACGGGTATTGAAGGATCACAAAGAGTCACATGCAAACATATCATCCATGCCATGTTCACACTAGAAAGAAATCACTTAAGTAATTAAGGACCATGCAATGATTAAAGCCAAACATAAAATACACATACTTTAATTTCTAATAATTTACCTCCCTCTCATCTTTACAACTTAATGTGTTATTTGGAATGACCAAAGTGGAAGGAAAGACAATAAATTATCTATTTGTTTGGTTATTTAGCACTAGAGAAAAAATATTAAAACTTGTGTTAGGATGATAAATTGTCTATTATGTAAACTTCTCTCAGCTTTTATAAGAAATTCTTGTAATGATTAGATGTGAGTACGAATATAAATAATATAAAAATATTTTAATTAGATATAAGAATGAGAATAAGTATATATATATATATATATATATATATATATATATATATATATGTATATATATATTTATATTATAAAAATATATATATTTTATTAATTTATTTAAAAAAATTATAAAATTTATATTTAATA
>Ga0099825_1009576_pt1 | contig 10990 bp, 7 predicted proteins | sample SiratroredBW_FD_76838 | JGI IMG/M metagenome (GOLD analysis project Ga0099825, IMG submission 76838) | Root nodule microbial communities of legume samples collected from California, USA - Siratro red BW | ecosystem: Host-associated > Plants > Roots > Nodule | place: USA: California | collected...
AATTTTTACAAATTTTTATATTAACCTGTATTTCCATTGTATTGAGATTTTGTAATTGGGGTACTCTCGTATAAAAAGCAACAAAAATTAAAAAAAAAAAAAAAAACTAAACAAGAAAATAAGGTAAACTAGTATTTTTAAAACTTTCAATTATCTCACGTCTCATAATTTTCATTATAATATAATAATAAACAATGAAGTATTTATTCTCAATTTTCATATAACATTCATTAATTATATCAAAATTGACATACACAATTCATAAATCACCTCTAAACTGCAAATCTAAATTATTGTTAATAATGGAGAAAGTTATCAAAATACAATGTGCTATAGTTGGCCTCTTCTGAGTAAAGAAAGGTTGAAAGATAGAAAATGCAAGCCCAAAAGAAAATACAACTGGACCATGGAGAAAGAGATGATAGAGACTAATGGCATTTTTATTTTTTAATTTATAAAACTCAACTTTCAATTATCTTTTTTTCATCTTTAAATAAAAAATAAAATCAAGTTCATAACATAACTGAATACCAAACGTGCTATTTGAGTAATTATTTAATACAATATGCTATTTGAATAAATATTTGTCACAGCATATTGTTAATGGAAATAAATGATTCAAATGTGCTATTTTGATAAAAATTTCATTGTTTTTCACTCACTATAATATCTTGGGAGTTGAGGCATCATCTTGTTTTGAAATAACATGATTATTTTTGTAAACAGGAGTTGGCATTAAGCATGATAGAATTTGAAAGACCATTTCCACAACTGATTTTTCTGGTAACCAGGTTCATCAGTGTCACAAGGTAATGATTCAACTTCCATCCCTTAATATTGTATTACATAGTTACCACATGAACTCCAACTGATACAATTACAGATTTGTGTGGTACCAGTGGATAACTTAAAACCAATACACAGTAGTATAGTATTAAGCTTGTAATTTAATAACCAGTTTATTGTCTATCATAACTCATTTTATCTATGCAGAACAGTTATTATCAAAAACAAACTTGTCAGTAACTTTCAGTAAAGGTTCAGAATGCAAATTAGAAATTGCAAAACAAGATCATAGACTAAATTGAACCCCAATGAAAACTTGATCTAGAAGAAACTCTGCAAATTGACAACTTTTGGCAAAGAGCACTAAAAACAGACCAAGGCTACCACGGCTATGGGGTAGTTTGTGCTGTGGCAGAAGAACCTTCAGAGTGCAATAAATTCAAGCAAACCTGAATTTCAGCTAAGCACTAAAAGGATTTGAGAACAAAGATTTTTCAAGACTTGGTTCAACATGGATGCCAAGTGAGCGAACATCAGTACCACTAAAAATGCCATTCTCAATCAAAGTTGTCAATTTTGATGGGAGTAATATCATCAGCAACATTGAAGTGTCCAACCAATCGTGCAAAGAAGACCATTTGTTGCTCAAGTGTGAACTTAATGTTCTCAGCCTGCATTAAACCTTTGTTGTAATCACTGTTTCAGTTTAAAGGGTAAATAATTGAAGTGGTGGTTCCTACCTTTCGGAAACCATGTTGTTCTCCTTCATACTCAATAAGAGCAACTGGCACACCTTTTTCCTTCAGAGCTCGGTAAATTTTGCGAGCTTGTTCTGGTGGTACAACCTGCACAATATATTTATTGGATACACCAAAAGATATTTATCAGATTAAATTCTAATAATGACATAGAAGATTTAAGAAAAGGTTGACAATTTCCAACCCAAAATCCTTTAAGCAATAAATATGTAAAAGGGAAGATAATAACTGCTTTGTTACTAACCTTGTCCTCCAACCCTTGAAATAAAATAATGGGACAAGAAAATTTGTCAACATGATTGATTGGTGATCTTTCATAGCACCCTTTCTCACCTCCTACAATCAGTTAAGAGATAGATCGAACATCAAATCAAATTAAACAAATAAACCAAAGCAATTATGGGTACTTAAATGGTTAATTGTTGACTTACCACCGAGTCTATCGATATAATGGGCTTCAAATTTATGAGTTTCCGCTCTCAACATGTTCACGTCAGCTACCTGCTTGAGACGCCAATTTGTCAAATTCCATTTTAAGCACAATTGTTGAACTTTTATTCTTTGTTAAAGTTATAAGAACATCCACTACATTATACTTCATTTAGATAAAAAGCTGGCTGATAAAGGCACATGTGTATCTGTAAACACTTAGAAGAATATTCTAGCAGAAAACAATTGTTCATGACATTCTTAGCCTTATCTTTGTTAAAAAAGCGACATTCTCCAACAGCCAAATAATGTTTAGAGAGGACAAGTCAGAAATCCAATACATGGTAGAAACATAAGGTGGGTTAAATGTATAGCGAAATTGAAGTATCAGAAGTTTCACTCACACCATACAAAGAAGCACCAGCCTTAAAAGTCTCTTTAAAAGCAAAAGCAGCTAAGGTGGTATACCCACCAGCAGAGCCCCCTGTAATACAAAGCCGCTCCCCATCAACCTTTCCACTTTTCACCTACATAACAGATTATATTGCACAACCAATCTTAGAACATTCTTCAGTTACAAATGTAGGGAAAAAATTAAGAAAAATACCAAGTATGTAGCACAACTACAACAGTCATTGACATCAACTATTCCCCATTGTCCCAAAAGCCGTTCTCGGAACTCTCTGCCATAACCTTCCAAATAACATTCTAGTCAGGTAAATTGAGTTCCATCTTTTCAGTAAGTGAAATGATTAACACAGGCTATAGAAAGAATAGGTAATTCAGAAATCAGAAAGAATTACCAGTTCTAAATACATAAAACAAAAACATGGTGAGAAAGAATAGGGAATTCAGACATCAGAATATAATTTTGTAGACAAGGTGAGTAACAAACCAGTGCTTCCACCATAATTAACATCAACAAAAGCCCAACCCCGACTAGTCCAGTACTGAATGCTCAAGTTTAACATTCCACGTGCTTCAGCAGTTGGTCCTCCTGAAATATTCAAACACAATGTGCATATAAAAGTGTTTGTATGAAATCATTAGACTAAGAGAACCCATGTGAACATGCCTTTAGAGGCGATGGACATCACAATTTAGAGAAGGATCACATAATATGTTTTCAAAAGATTGTGTTGGAGGAAAAGTTAAGAAACTAGACACTACAAGATTTAGATTTCTGACACACAGGAAAAGTTAGAGGAAAGAATGGTTTGGGTATATTATTGTGGGTATCGATTTCTCATTAACATTTCTTGATGAACAGAACTAAACCAAAGTTAGTGTGTGTTCAACAACATAAAATCAAAATTAGTACTGCCAGTTTCATTACAATCCATCCATGACCTCCATAATATTCAGCAGTATGAGCATACAGTTCTAACATTTGAAAGGCCATCCATTCTCAACTATCAAGTACATAGATCAAGAGATAACAACTACATATGAATTATGGTTGCAGAGGGAAGACCCCACTCCATAGACTTTCAGCATCTAATTAGCCAAATAAATTAGATTATGAATTAGAATGTGATCAGTCGGTATACAAGACCAAGATTTACCATGGCTCTTCAATAATAATGGAGGCTTTTCTTCTTCACTAGCTTGGAAATCAGGATTAGATGGTTTGTAAAAGTATGCATAAGCATTTTGACCAGGAACTTCAGTTGGGAATTCAATCAACTCAGGTTTACTGAAGTAAGAACTATACTTCAAACTATCCGGTGAGGAGGACCAAATAATGTTGAAGTCAACTGCTTTTGATTTATCATCATCTAAAGTCACCTGAAAAATAAGAGAGCTATCAGGGGATGCATTGAAATAACTAAGGAGAATAGTAGGGGGAAGAAGGAAGCACCTTGGCCACTGATGATGGATGAACAGCAGATGCTCCCTCCACATAAAGGCAATCAATACCAGAAGTCTGCATTGGCATGATTGTACAATAAGACTGATAATGCATTTCAAGAATTGATTTAGACCATAAAAGCAAAAACATGGAAACAATTTTAAAAATTACAATGTTATCTATATCTGTGAAAGGGATATCCAGCACAGTCAGTTTTGAGCCCTGCACATCATCAATAATTCCAAGATATGACTTCCCCTGCTGTCTGCGAACACAACCAAAACCTTGATTGAATGCACTAGTTTGGACCCAAGAGAGCAAGAAATTTTCAGGTAGCAGACACAGAATTACCTGTAACTGCAAGCAATTAAAATTTTCTGCTGACTTTGAAGAAATTCATAAGAATTCATACCAAAAACCCACAGTGGCCTTGCAAACTCTGCCTCCAAAGAATAAACAGGCAAGACCTTGTTCTCAGACTCAATCTGTAATCAGTTATAGAAGTTAGAAAAAGAAAAAGAAAAACAATCAATTAAATACTTAGTTCCTATTGCATGTCAAACTAGAAAATGTGTTCAAGCATGAACAGGTTGTTCAACAAGGGAATCTAAGACAAACCAAAGGAACAGATTATTATATAAAAAAGTGAAATATTAAAATCAAGCATTTATATTATATTCTAAAAAAAAGAATAATATAGATATTTAACCTCAGTGATTGGATAATGCCCAAAAGAAGCCAACTAGAACACCTCTACTGTTTTTTACAACATGGTTTTATGTAAATGTTGTTGCAGACACAAGTCATGAAATTCATATACTAGCTTTCTGTAAAATCTAATTACTATCCGATGTAGGATTCTCTTTGACATCATCCACAAACGCATCAAAATGATAAATCTCAAAGAGACACTTCATGTCAAAAACAGCAAAGTCAAATTAGGTAGTGGGAAATTCACCTAGTTAGGAACCTACACTAAATAACATAAACTTGTTCAATGAACTTTACGAGTAACATAATAACAATTTATATCCACCAAGCCTCCAAAAATATATATCCCAAACATTACCTTCCATGTAAAATTATACAGAGTATAATGTGTATTTATCAATGCAGAAATTAGAGAAAAAAAAGTTAATGAAACCCATTATATATACACTCATGCTTTTGCAGGAATAAAAAGTGAAAGAATTACCCATTTATGGAGATTCCAAAAACCATTTCCCCTATCCGTGATGAAAAAAAGCTCCCCTGTTAAATTAAAAATAAAGTAAACCACAATGCACAGATAGATCATAACAAATGTTCCCTTCAAATCAATGGGTAAGCTTTGAATCAATACCATTCAACGACAACACAACCCATAAATAAATTAATTGAGAAAGAAACACTAAAAATAATTTTTTTAGTTCTCCATTTTCTGTACAAATCTTCGAAAACAGATTGAAATAAGTAAAAAAAAAACAAAATATAAAATGCAAGTAAATGCCCCAAGATATAATAAATTAACCAGAAGGATCCTATCCCATTATCTGCGGCTACCATGACTTGATGATATTAAGAGAAAACAAAACTAAAATCTTGAGAACTACTACTACAAAGTCATGTTTTGGTTCTATGAAACTCAGAAGTTCCTTATTTGTTTGGGAAGGAGGTGAGGAATGGGGAAGAGTTACGAGCATTGCTTAGTTTATGTACCATTAGAAGACCACTTGGGCTCAGTTGGAGACTCCACAAATGCAGGATCATTCCCAGCAACACAAACCCGCTTGTAGATCTCTCTGCATGGAACCATAAGATGATTAAGCTTCAAATTGAAACATGGCATATAATAAGAAAACAGCCACTCCGACTATCATATGGAACTAGGAAACTAGATCCAGAACACAGAATAAGAGAAGGAAATGGATGGAAACTGGAAAAATCTTCCAGAAGAAACAAAATCTAAGCATCACCACGTCAGAAAACATTGCATGAAAATTATGAAGAGTGTCAATTTAATCATCAAATCATAAATTACCATTATGTGATTCAGAAAGGAATTTAATATCTGCAAAAATATAAGCTTTTATATTAAAAGAAAATGTATCATAGATAGACTTGAAATCAATACGAAGAAACTAAAAGCTTGCGTAATACATGAACTAAAGAATATTTCATTCTCACTTCAATTACGTGACCAACATGATAAGCAAACTTAACTTTTTAAAGTTTCAATTGTATTACTCACCCTTTGTCAGAAATATAGCCAACCCAAAGTTCTGATTTATCCCATGGCATGTATGGATGACTCCACTGAATCCAAGCTATTCTTTCACTTTTCGGATCAAGACGTGGGAAAGCATAGAAGTCATTCCCACCAACTAGTACCTGCGGTTCTGAATGTCACACAATCTAGTTAGACATAATAGTGATTGCATGATGAAATAGTCATCAAGAAAGGGAAACTATCCAATATATGAAAACTTTTAACAAGCAATAACCAAATATTTACCCCCTGTTTGGTTTGAGAGAGAGCTTTTGTTTTCATTTATTGTTTTTGAAAATAACGACAAAAAATGACACCTTATTTCATGTTTTCAAATATTTGTATAGGATAGGAAATGGTAAAAAGAAAGAAAAAATTTGTTTTCAACATGTCCTACATAAATCTCTGAAAACAGGCAACAAAGTAAACATTGTAATATTTTTACAGCAATTTTGAAATAAAAAATGTTTTCTCAAATTGAACAGGCCCTTATTCAGCATTCATTAAATCTCTTCACAGAAAAAATTCACTAGAAAAACAGAAATTATTACCCTGAACATCCTTGCTGCCAAGTGCTATAGATACAATTGTTGTAGATGGATTTTGAGCGCTCTCTCGACGATCTAGCAACATGCTCATACATTGAGGACCAAATAAATAAATGGTTTAACAAATAAAATCACCAGGAGCATTCTGACATAAGTCTACAAGACAATTTTATTCTGGCCTGCTTACCTTCCCTTACACTGACAAATCGGTTAAAGCGTCCATCATATATTCCATCAGCATAGCTGACTACAGGGCTACCATAATCAGGAGTCAGAGGTACGGGAGGCACATCTGTTAGGGAACAAAGAAAAATATTCTAGCACTAATAAGAAGATTGCTTCAAATACACCTTTGATGATAATATGACACTAAATCAATATTTCCATATAGGATCTAATGAATCTCTATACGCTAACCAAAGATAAATAGAACACAAATAAATAAATAAATAAATAAAAATTTAATGACAGTGTATAACAGACATATAAGAGTAAGCCTACATATTAATCCAAAGGGCACAAATGCCATTTATGTTAACTGAAAGGGGTAGATTAGAGGAGTTTAAATGGTTACATTAGTTGTTGATGTTTTGATCGTTTAAAATACGAAGAAATGGAACAAAAGTAAGAATCTATTCAATCCCATTCTTCTATTTGCCTTTTCTCCGGTTAGGCCAATGTGAAATGGAAACAACTAATTATTCACTAATATCCTTATCATTCCGGAAACTTCTCAATGACATGAAAACTTTCCACCATCCCATCATAAAATATTAACCTTATTCCTTAGATCCTTTCCATTCCACACTACTCAGCTATATTCCATTCCACCAGTCAAATAACACGCCATAACATTGTTTTGGAAAATATGGCATTGGATAATGAAAATTTATACTTGCAATACTCACCCAGAGAATTGATGGACTGCTTGTACAACCTCTGATCTTTGTAATTTGCAAAGAAGACAACATCCCCTGAAACAGTAAAAGCACCACCTCCGTATTCCTGAGCCAATGTTCTCACTCCAAACTCCTTAGGTGTAATGTCCACAACCTCACCTCCCGGATTTTCCGCCTCAACCACAAGAACTCCCCGTCTGAAAAGCAGTAAATGGCCAAAACAAAAGGGTCAATTTGCAAACTCAAAAGGTTTAAAAATTTCACCTTTTCCCACTTCCAAACTCCTAAAGGTAAAATTGCTTGGCCAATTGTGTGCTACTTTTCAATTAGAACTAGAGCTTTACATGTAATCAGCGTGTAATAAAGGTTTACATATAAAACTTTAATGGTAAAACATCAGCAGAAACACCTAAAACTTTATCTAGGTTTTGTCCAAGCTAATAAGCCAAAGGGGAACTTGGTGTTTGTTAGTTTGGACGAGACTATTTGTAGAACTAATTTTTAATGAAATTAAACTTATAAAAAATTGATTTTAGTTAAGACTAATTTTGGAATGAAGTAATTTATGTTTAGATTATTTATTCTAAAAAACACTCAACATTAGTCAATATAAATTGTTTTATTCAACATAAAAGCAACTTCAATTTATTTATTTTTTCTCAAAATCAATTTTAAACCCAAAATCAATCTCCCCTAATGAAACTAAGGACATCTCATGCTAAAACCAAGGACAAGTTTAGATGCAAGTTCCAAGTGTTTTGAGAACATTTCTCATTGAAATCCAGTGTTTTTGTTTTTTCTTCTAATAATAAAGTTCTCAAAACATTTATAGGTTTGTAATCAAACACACCCTAAACATTTACCTAAAATCACTTTAGCAGCTATTCCAACGTGATTTTAGATCATCCAAACAGCACTCAAACATACCCTGACTCCGCCGGACGTGATTCCAGCCAGACGAGGAGGCCGCGGGCGTCGACGGCTGTGCCTCCGAGCCTCTTGGCGGCGCCGGAGACAACGTCGGTGGTGATGGGGGACTTCCAGGATCCATAGGGTGCCGTCGTTCTCTCAGAAATGGAAGGGATGGTGGCTGGCGAAGATGCCATTGCCCTTTTGCAGTTGCTGCAGAAGGAACGACGTCGTTGGTGTGGGGTTCTGAAAGATACGAACTTTGTGGTGAAACGAGTGAAGGGGCGAGAGAAGAAGAAGTGGGAAGAAGAAGACGAAGAAGAAATGCGAGAAGTGAGAGTGAGAACAGCAATGGCGTACGTGGCCATTGTACCTTATTTTCTTACAGTTTCAATTATATATCATATATAATAATTTAAAAAAAGAGTTTTTCATTCTCATTTATAAAAAATATTAACTTCACATATATTTTAGATTTTACAAATTTCATAATACTTTTCTAGTAAACAAAAATGACATATTATAATGATTGAACTAAATAGCATACACTAACTAAAATTAAGGTATTTAAAAATCATTAAATTAAGTAAAAATAATTCAATTTTATGTATATTTTATAAAAAAATTGTGATTTATTTTGCTTGTAAATACATATATTTTACGCTTAGAGAAAGGTAGTAAATAGAATCTATTGGCATGTGTTGAACTAATTTTTTACATGATTATCATCTATTACTAGAGTGTGGTGAATGATAAAGTTGTTAATTTTGTGATAATTGCTTTTAATATTCAATTAAAATGTACTTACACTGTTAGCTAGTTAGAAATTACTATATACCATAAAATGATCATATATCATAAAATTTAATAATTGTTTTGACAAACTATGTCTAAGATCATTTTTTTTAAAAAAAAAGTTTTATTAATAAGGAACTTATATAGATTATATAAGGTTTTACTCCAGAACTTATTATTTGAAATAAATGTTACAATATATGACTTAAGTGAGTGGTAGAGGGTGGACCATAATTTTAAATTCTTAAATCTATTTGAAATATTTTGTTATTAAGTATAAATAATTATATATTAGTTATAATTTTTGACATACTGAAGGTTCAATCCAATAATTTTAGTTTAGAAAATGTCATTGAAATAAAAGAAAGATAGAATTTTGAAAGACAGTGGAAAGTTTTTTATATAATTTAAATTATTGATTTCTAATAATAAATATAATAATTAAAATATTTATAAATTTAATAATTATTCAAAGAAAATAAAAAATTTATAAAAATAACTTTTTTACAAAGAATACTATTCCCTATTTTTCATTCATATTGTTATCATCATAATTATTTTTGTAATTGTGTATGATTAAAAACAAATTTTCAAATTGTTACTTTTCTAGATAATTATTTTTAAATTTTAATATTTTTAATTAATTATTTCTTAGTATAATTATTTTCTAAATTAATATTTTTAATATATTTATTTTTCTAAAATATTATTCGTCAATAAAACTATTTTTCTAAACTTTTACTTTTTAAAATATATATTTTTCTACAATCTTATTCAAAATATTTAATTTTTAAAATTATCTTTCACTCGTTTTTAAATAAAATAAATAAATAAAACTCAGTTCAAAATTCAATTATGTGGGAACCAAATTCTACAATGATTATTTTGGGAAAATTACACCCAATGAACTTGATTCCCCAGAAAATTAGTTATATAAAAAGTATTATTCTATACTTTAAAAAAAAAAATGATGTTTAAGCATTTATCTCTTAAGAGTCGAGACCTTTTACATAAATTCCAATAATGAGTTTCCGTTCAATTTTATCTCTTTGGTTCTTTCTAAATTTGGTGTTAAATGAATAATATCCATTTCTATGGTAATGACTCTTATAACTATTTTAAAATTATTTTGATCATAAACAAGGTCAATCCAATTTGTCTATTAGAAAGTAGATAAAGTTAGAAGAACATTTATTTGGGAAGAAAATAAGAATGAAAGGAAGTTGCACTTGAATTAATGTGATGCGTTTTTGGAAAGTCTTCCAAAAAAAAGGGAGTGAAAGAGAAGATAAAAAAAATAAAAATTGAGTGAAAATAGAGGTATTTGATAGGAAAGAAAATAAAATTAAGAAATATCATTTTATTGGTTATTATGTTTATTTAATTAGTCATTATTATATGAATTATTAAAATAAAAAGGTGTTATACGTATGGTCCCATTATCAATCATGAGAATATTTTTCAACTACGAAAAAAAAGAGTATTAGAAGGTCAACACAGATTATATTACATGCAAAATTTGTTATCTTTTTTTTCATGTTTTTTTTGCATAAGAGAAATGTAACCTTCTTCATTCAATATTTGTGTTTTCTTTTCACTAAGATAAAGGCCAATTGGAGACTTTACAACTTATACTTTGAGAAAATTTTGGTGATCTACATTTGAGAACTTAGTCTTCTGTTAAAAACTCTCTTACAGTAATTATGTTGACAACGTGACGTGGCAACACAACTAAGTTACAACCTCACGTGATAGTTACGTGGCAA
>Ga0099825_1009577_pt1 | contig 10990 bp, 7 predicted proteins | sample SiratroredBW_FD_76838 | JGI IMG/M metagenome (GOLD analysis project Ga0099825, IMG submission 76838) | Root nodule microbial communities of legume samples collected from California, USA - Siratro red BW | ecosystem: Host-associated > Plants > Roots > Nodule | place: USA: California | collected...
ATATATATATATATATATATATATATATATATATATATATATATATATATATATATATAAATAATAGTTATTTGATTACTAAATGGATTGTTGTCTTGATCAGCTACCAATTTTAATTATTTAGTGACTGTTTTTTTTTATTATTATTTATTTAATCATTTATGATTTTTCGAGAGAGGTGTTAGTAGATATTTTCTAAAAAAATATTCGTAACATGTTGATTATGTGTGATATGACTAAATATATTTTTATATGTGTTTAATGATACGATTATAAATTATAGTAGTTATTTCATGATTTGTTATTATTTAAATGCATTATCATAAAATGGGATATAATGATATCTTTCTTTCATTAGTTTACATATATTATTATTTATATCATCTTTCTTATAGGTGTATTGGATATATGTAGACACAACTGCTATGGAAGTGAAAAGTACAAGAATCACTATGGTATTTTGTTTATATTGTATATAAACATGATGTCGGCACATTTTTATTAAATTTGAATTATTGAAGAGACTCTTTATTAACCATCATTTAGTTATTTCTTTTAAACCTTACATTTATTATATAATTTCATTTTATTTAATAATTAAACAATAGATTATTACTATAAATATTTATATACTTTCTTTTTTTATTTTATTTTAGTTCATTTAAATCTTAAATTTTAAGTTTGTTTGTTAAATATTATATATATATATATATATATATATATATATGAGAAGTTATTAAATTATATTGCTATAAATTATATAAAATATTACATAGTTCACGTTAAATAATGAATCTGTAAAACGTATTGTTAGATTAGTTTAAAGTTATTTTATAAATATTTTAAATAAATCAAAATTGATATTAAAAAAATTATTTAATTTGAAAATGACGTAAATAACCATAATAATATAAAACTATAATTTAACTTTTACTATATATAGTTATTCATTATATTAGATGTAATTTAATTATTTTTTTTGTTTTCATTTTATTATTGTGTGTGTGAGGATAAGATTAAATTTAATGTTGCTAAATATATTTAATAATGAAGTAAATTGTCGAAAGTAACGTCATTGCTAAATTATTTTGATAAATAATGTTAATTTTATAACTTTAGTAATCAGTATGTGTTTATTATTATATAATTTTGCTCGAATTAATAATTAGAAATAAAAATTAAGTAACAAATTATTATGTGTTTCAATATCTATATAATTTATTTTAATTTTATTAATAGATATTAAATATAATAATATATTTATGTATATTTTATGTTTTATATATATATATATATATATATATATATATAAAATTAAAGGAGATTTTCAAGTCTTATCCCATAATAAAAATTTCAGTTTTACAATAGATGTAATTAAATTTAATGCTATTAGTTGTGTTGAAGGAAGAATTTATTCAAACACGTACTAAGTTTACGTTACACTTGATCATTTAGTTTTATATAGAAATTGAATGTATGTTACTAAATGTATTTAATATAGAATTAAATAATTTAAATTAATGTTACTTAATATAATTAATATTTTTTAATAAAGGATTAGTCTTAAACATGACTATGATTGTGATATCTAACTCCAAAACTGACGCATCTTCTTTCATTACATGAAAAGACATTATTAGAAAAATAAAAATAAACAAATAACAAAAAGCATGTGAGACAAATTTAGAGAAAAAAATGTCAAACTCCTTAAAGAAAAAGAAAAAAATTAAGTTAAACCTTTTACAAGAAAAGTCTAACCTAATATAACATATAACAGAAAAGTTAAAATATTAGACAAATTCAATCTTACTTTTTATATCTAAATCATCAATACACCGTTATGATTATTACTTTTCTCTCTAGATATAAATTACTTTAAGATTCGTAATAACACAAATCTTCATTTTTATCAAATAATTATTAAAAATATTAAAATTAAACAATTGAGAAATAAAAGAAATAATTAAAAGCAAAATCGAGGTAAAATGTTAGCTTCCAACTTTCTTTGATAAGATTTACAAAGGATATGATATATTATTCGTTGTTAAATAATATTTCTACAATTTTATTTATTTTATTTCAAATTGAAGGTTATATAAAATTCTCCTTAGTCACTTGAGTTTTATTGAATTTTTTCAAGGCTTTATATTATATTAGAAAAATAGAAGCAATTAAACTTTAGTTTATCTTTACATAATCAAAAGTTTAATTTTTTTACATAAATTTTGATTAGTTGAAAATAATAGAAAAGGACAAAGTATATATAGGTTAATCAATTTTAAAAGGTATTTTAATTATTTTTTTATAAAACGTTTTCTTATATAATTGATTAAAATAATATTATATTTTTATATAGTTAACTCTTACTATTAATTAATTTATATTTTTATATTTTATTATCATAAAATAAATATGATTAATCATATAAAATATTGTACTAAAAATAATAAAATATAAACTATTATTATTAAAATAACAATAATAAAATTATAAAATAATAATAAAGTATTAATAAAAATAAAAATAATAAATTTAAAATAATAATAATAATAAAATTGTAATTTATTATTTAATTTAAATTGATTTATATTATTATCTTATAATTTTGTCCATTAAATTTTTTTTATCAATAACATTCATCTTCTCACTTACAAATTTTTATAAAATTTCTCTTAATTTTTTATTCATGTTTCTCTTAATCCAAACATCTTTATTTTCTATTCACTTTCACATTTTTCACTTCCTCAAGTCCAAACAAACTCACTCTTTAATTTTCTTTAAACCTTTCATATTCATTATTATTTGTTTTTACCAATCATGTTATTTGGAGTTATTACCATAAAAGGTTTTGCCATCTACTTAAAAGTAAAAGTCTTTATTCTAAAAAGTAGCAAAAATAACAAGAAATGTGTTCCATGAGGGATCAAATATTTGTATTAATATTATTATGATATTTGTTTGTTTAAATCTTGATATTTACACAGTCTGAAAAATATGTATTTAAGAATTTTTGAAGCACGAAATCATAATTAAAAGTATTTAAACTGTTAGCCATTGTCTAAGCTCCATTTATACAGTGAAAACATTTCCTATACAATTTGTTTTTAAATATTTTTTAATAGGAATTAGAACTTAATATATATAATTCCTCCTATTTTGTATTTTTAATTAATTTGACCTTTGCTTATTTTTTTATTTATAACTTTTTCCTATAGATATTATATTTTTGCTAATTATATTTGTATTAGAGTCAATATTTTTAGGGTCTTAAAATTGAAATATGATTTACTAAATTTGAAGTATTATAGTATTTTTTATAATTTTTTGAAGTTGAGATAATTTTGTTGTATTTTTTTTTTTTTATATAAAAACCTAAGTGAATGGGGTATGGACACTTAAGGCACTTGCATTGATCAAAGTTTATATATAAGCTAAATGTGTTTTAATAAAAAATACTAGATTCATTTGTTTAGTTTTTATTTTTTAGATAGTCACTTCTCCTTTTTCTAATTTTTTGAACTTGTCTCTTTTATTTTTTATACTTTTTTATTTCCGGATAACTAATTCTTCATCTATCAAAAACTAGTTCTTGAAATTTAATTCATAGAATCAGATCATATAATCCATATTAAGTCTTACACTGATAATTTAAGACTCCAAATTTATTTTTCTTTTCTTTAATTTTTGATTTGTCGTTTATAATATTAAATTATATTTTAATTTTATAAATTAAATTGGAAATCAATTAAATCTAAAGTAGATCAAATACAAAATAATTCTTGCACTTAACAAATTCTTAAAATACCAATAATGTCTATGTTATTTTATATATTAAATAATTTTTCTTCTTCTCATATTTACATAAACATATTTATTATATTTTGTTTTTTTAACAATAATAAAAATAATATTGGATGTTATTAAGATATTTATAATTTAATATGATTAATTTTAAAAATTCAGTTTAGCACATTATTTTCAAATATTTAGTTTTTTGATAATTAATTTAATGTTACTTGAAAAATAATATAGATATTCCTTAATATTCATTAGATTTTTTATTATTTATAAAAAAAGTTTGTTAATATTTATAAAGAAAGAAAGAAGTTAATAACTTTTTATTTGATTGCACTTATTTAAATAATATATATTAATTGTGGGTCATAACAATATAGAATGTAAGTTTTATTATATCGAGTAGTGTGGAATGCTAATATTTAGTTTGAATTTTTTATTCTTAATTTTTTTTACATCGATTTAAGTAATAATTGATATAGAATAAAATATTTTACATTAGTTTAGTAACTGATATAATATGTGTCCACATAATTTTAAATATATTACCGTGTTTTATTTTTACGTTGATGTTATTTTAATCAATATCGTAGCATATGTATAATGTTTTTTTCATACTAACGACTCTTTAAAACTTTTAAATAGACTTATAAAATAATAATAAAGTATCACGACCTAAAATGTTTAAGATAGAAAAATATGAAATACGAAATCAAACTTCATTATTAAAATAGTAAAAAAATAATGTAAAGTTTTGTTTAAGTATGACAAATAAATAAACAGATACATACGAGTCTTCAAACACATTAACAATATAATTTCAAATAATGATATTAAGCTGGTATAATGTTAAGATTTTAGATAATAACATTTAATGAATGTTATTTAAACAATTTAAATGTTTTCCTTGCTAATAATTTTATTTGTAGTCACTTAATTCTAAAATATATTTAAATAGAAATTACTAATAACAAATAACATATTTTTACAAATTAAATATTATGATATCCATATCCATACTGATGCTATTAACAAACAAATAATTAAAATATTTATATTTATTACTTACATATATTCATTAAATGTATATCTCTGACATTAATTTATAAATATCCACCAATATGAATTTTTTGCATTCCTAATATGTGAAACTAAATAATTTTCTTAATTTAATAATTGGAAAGAGTAAAAATATAAAGAAAAAAAATGAAAAATAAGGTCCTTTGAATCAAGAGAAAGCGAATGAATGAAAAGTTTGTGATTGATTTAATTTATCTCATCCAATAAATTTAGTGGTATATAATATATTTAGAAAATAATTTATAAAATAAAATTTTAAAACATGTTAACAATATTTTTTTAAATAAACTAAAGTTAAAATAAATTAAAATAAAAAAATTTATTATAATTTGTAATGTATAAAAATTATATTTTAAAATGATAATGTATTAAAATATATTATTTTAATTGATATTAAACATAAATTAATGATTTTTACTTATTTAGTATTTTGATTAATTATTTATAAAATAAAATTATTAAGAAAATTTAATCACATGAAAAAAGCTTAATCTGTTAATTTTTTATAATTAATCATGTATATAAATATGATATAATATTTATAACATAATCAATTGATTATTTTGAAATATAATTGATTGCGTTTTAAATACTATATTATATTTACGCATATAGTTGACTATATAATAATTTTTGTCGTATTTTTTTCATTTTCAAATAAAAATTATAACGTTTTTTGTTTTTTCATTTTCATGTTTATTTATTTCTTCTTGTTTCATGTTTTACAATACATCTGTATCTCTTCATTTGTAGAAGCAAGCATGGGATAAAAGTTGACACAAATATGTTTAAAAGATAATCTGCAAAGAATTTTATTGTAATGTAAATTTACGAGGGTGATATAATTTTTTATATCATGATGAAACAGCAAGAATTTTTTTTTTAACTTACGAGGAACAAATTTAAGATAAAGACAATGAAGGAGCTAAATTGTTTCTAAGTTAAGCATGCGAAAACGATTTATATTTCGATAAAGTAAAAGTATCAGAAATCGCATGCATGGATAACTATAAATTCATAAGCACTCCCATGCATCGTTCAACAAGTCTACAAAAATCTTCAAAATAAACTTTTGTTTTACCTATTCCAAATTTATTTATATTAAACTTGTATTTACTCTTCTTGTTTTAAATACCTTTATAAAAAAAAATAATCTTTATCAAATAGGGGTTATTTTATGTTTCACTCTTTTTGCTTTTTTTCATTTTTATTAAGTTTTTGCCCTCTAAAAATCTGTCATAGTTAAGCTGAAGCCTGAACATAAACAACAAATTCAAGAAAATCCGAGATTTACTAATAAACATTTATCTAATTTTATCACATTGAACAACATCACCTAGACAACGGTCTTTCGCGAGTGCCACGGCAGTGAAAAGGCCGTGTCACGGTGTCGGACGAGGCGTCGCAGTTGCCGGTAGACAATGGGATGACGACAGTAAATTTCAGGATTCTATGATGAGATCCTGCAATCGCATTGCAAATCGTTTTGGGAGAAGGTTTTGGGAAAGAATAAGATGAAAATCTCTAAAGTTTAGTAAAGAAATGCAAAGTGAGATGAATCTAAATTACATCTAAAATCAAAATAAAGAAAGAACGAGCTATACTTGAAAATTTTGAAGTATAAACCCTACAACTTGCTTGCTTCATGGTATCTAGTTTTGCCGTGAGTGAGATAGAAGAAAGAATGCTAAAAGGAATTATAAACCTCAGATTCTATAGACACGATCATAGAGAAATTGCCAACGACGAACCTTCCGATTACCGTCGTCAACGAGGCCGAACGGCTTCCAAGAGCATGTTAGAAGCATTCCACGTATCTCAGAAAGCTTAACCTAGGCTACTAACACTCGAAGTTTTCTCACTGGAAGCACTGTGCTCCGAATCTGAAAAAAATTGAGAAAAAGCCAAGGCTTTGTGAAAGGAAGAAAAAAATTGTAAAAAAGAAAGAAAAAAAGTTAAGTTATCACTATTAGTTCGTTATGTTTTTTTCTAAAAATTCAAATCTTTATTTTCCTGTTTCAGAAACCATTCAAAGATTTATTTTTTATTACTGTTGTTGAGATTTTATTTTTATTTCAGAAACTAAGTATTATTCGTAATTTTTAATTTAAATAATATTCTCAATTTATTATTATTAATTTAAAATTATTTTTAAATAAAATTAAAAGATTAGAATATTATTTTAAAACTTTAAAACTGATATTAATTATTTCGGTATTATATTAAAACTAATAAATTAATAATATTTTATATTAATTTAATATATTTTAACACTTACTTATCAATAATTTAAACCTAAATTTAGTTATTATTTTATTTATATAATTATATAACAATCAAAATTTAATTTACTATCTATTTTAATTATAATTAACAATTATTTTATTTAATAATTAAAATTGGTATCTAAATAGTTATTTTTGTTGGGAGAATTCGAAGGAGAAATATCGGAAAGATCTTTAGCAATGAGAATTGAGCCAAATCCATATAAGAAAATGACACCACCTTCAACCAAAACCCACATAAGAAAATGACACCACCTTTAACCAAAATCTTTAATTAAGTTTGCAGATCTTCTGTTGCTCAACTTTCTCATTCCTTCCTTTCCAACGTAGGACTTCAACTCACACTTTAATATTTAATAATTTTTTATAATAATAGTGATTAATTATTTTAGTCTATGAATGAATTACTATTTAGTGATTTTATTTTAATATTTATTTTTTATTTTTAAATTAGTTAATACAGTGATTAATTATTTTTATCTTTAAATAAGTTATTATTTAATGATTTTTCTTATAGTCTTTGATAACGTCATCATAATAACTTACCATTTTATAAGATATTTGTGTCATCCTAAGATGTCACTAGATTAAAGTGATATATTTCTAAAAATAAAATATTGAAGTAATATATATTTACAAAAAGATAAAAAGAATAACATATTTGTAAGAAACAATTAAAAGGAAAAAATTAACATATTGTCATGATTATGAGATAAAAGAAATAGCTATTTACATTAAGACAAAAAATGGCATATTTATACATGAAGAAAGTTAAGCATTATCCTATATCAACATTCAACTACTGAAAATTAACCAATAATAGCTCTTAAAATCACAAAATTGTAAATTAAAAAAAAAAAAACTAAACACAGTATATTTCTAAAAAAGAGTACTTTTATTTGCTCTCCGGTTACAAGTTGTGTTTATTGTCCTGATTTAATTTAATACAGTGTTGAAACATACTAATTTAATTTTTTTTTCCTAAAAAGCTATATTGACATGAGTGTTGAAATTACAAAGTTTCTTACAAGAACATGATAATTATTTAAAAATATATTATATTTTTACTAATGGAGAAGCCTAATTAAATAAATACAATGAATGAATAAATAAATGTGTGTTTGGATGATGAAGAGATAAGGACAGAATTATGAGTGTGACACATTCCAAGATGTCTGATATGCATGATAAAGATGACGTGTCATCGACACAACTTCGAGGACAAAGACATGCCACACGCAACGCAACCCATGCTATGTCGTACAAGACTCTTCTCGATTGACTCACGCGCTCTCCATCTCACTCGCTACCTTATACATTCTTTCTTTTCATTCACTTATGCCTTTTTAGGTTAGGGTCATGACAAATAAATGGAGAAAAAGTAAAAGAGATTAATCAGGTAAAATAAAATAATTTTATTTATTATTATTATTTTTAATTATTTTTATGAGTATGAGTATTTCCAAACAATTATAAGAGTATATAATACTCTAAAATATTTTTTTCCATCTTTACAACTAATATATTTTCTTTTAATTTTTATTTTAGTTTTTCATCTAACATTTTACTATTTTTTCCACAATCAACTTATTTTAAAAGGAATTTTCGTAATGAACCCTGTCAATATTGTTTATTATTTATCAGGATAGACATGTATATAGGAAAGTTGCAGTAGTGTCATCAATACGGAAAATCTGGTCAAGTTTGATCTCCTAATAAACCTAATTTCGGTCAGGTTTTTAATTTAGTTTTTCTAAATTTTTAATCCTTTTTCATTACTTTTTAAAAGAAAATTACAAAATCTCATTAGAATTCGACTTCTCAAGAACAAAATTTTTAGTGGATTTTTGATATTTGGCAATATTATTCACGTTTGGGAATTCGACTTTTTGAAGTCAAAAAATTTAATGTAAATTTTCAAACATATATGATATTGTTCACAGTTGAAAATTCAGCTTTTCAAAAACGAAATTTTAGTTTGTTTTCTAGTACTAATACTATTATTTCAGATTGTGAATTCGATTCTCTAATTATCAAATTTTATCATAAATAGTGAATAATTATATCATAGTAAATAATGTTCCTTTGTGAAGATATTCTTAAATGAGTTTATTATCCAAAAGAAAATACTTTCGCTCAAGTTGATATATTTGTATTTTTGATTTTCAATATCTTTCAGTTATCAATCCCATCTTCTATTATTCCTATTAAGTTCTACGCATCTTTTTAAAGTTTAATCAAACTTCAGTTATTGTTTTTGTTAAATCATACCATGTTTTATTTATGCTATTATAAACAGTTTAGCAAATTTAATCAAGTACCAGTAGTGTTAAAATCTTACAAAATTCATCATAATCGTATTTTAAGATTTGCTTAAAAAATACGAGATCGTGATCCACATCAGCATAAGAGGAAGATTAGTTGAATGAAAAATAAAAAAGAATAAAAAGCCACAATAATAGAAAGATAGAATAAAAAAGAATATAGTAATAATAGAAAGATAGAATAAAAAAGAATATAGTAGAAGAGATAGATAATACCAAGAAAGGAAATGGGAATCATGATCATAGACAGAATAGGCCAATGAAATGTGTCAGTGTTTGCATCATATGAAGGTACTTTTCCCCCGCTGTGAATGGTCCTTCATAAGATTGAAGTTGCATGTGGTCTCTTTCATCAGCCACTAAATCTTCACCATGTTTGCAACTTCCAAGTCCTCCATTTTGACACCTCTCTTCTCTTTCACCAGAACAACCTTTCTCCCTTCCAAACCCAATTTCTGGAATTTGGTTCCAATGAAACACCCATCTTCATCTGGGCACTTGGCCGTAAGAGCCCTTCACGTGTCTTGTAACTCCCCATCGCAGAATGCTTCCCAGAGATCATCAATTCAGGTTCCATTTTATTTATTTATTTATTTATAATCATGATATGATTTCTTTTCTGATGTTCTACTTATGACTGGACCCAAAATTCTGTCTTGTTTCTAGTGCTTGCTGTTATGATGTCATGTGTTCCCCAAAGGACTTGGTTTGGTGTTTCTTGAATTTGATTTTTGAATGTCTCTCCAGTAGATATCCATGATGCTAATAGATGCTGTTCTTAAAAACAATTTTCTATTTTTTGAAAAATTTGTTTGTCTCCCGAGGACATTTGAAGGTTTTTTTTTTCTTTTGTTTACTAAAAGTTTGTCTTGTTCCCAAAATACTTGGAACAAAGTATTTGAAGAGAAAAAAAGATGAGAAACTATCTTCCAGTTGTTTGTTTGTTTGTTTGTTTATTGTTTCCAAGCACTTTTTGGAAAAAAAGTTCAAAACTATAGATTTTGTATGAGAAATTGTTTGTCGAGTAGTTAGAAATAGTTCTAGAAGACAGTTTTCAAAATGAAAAAAAAAAAAAAAAAGTAAAACTTGAGATCTTATTGTCTGTCTTCGTGCAGGGGGGAGAAGCTTTTTTCAGGGGTGTGTTGGAAAGTATGCAATCCGTTTACTTGAACAGAAATCCTACTGCAAAGGCCATATTGGAACTTGTTCACTCTGTTGAGAACAACTCATTATGCTATGATCATCTTGCATTCAGGACATTTGGGGTACTTCTCTTGGCTTTACTTCCTTCCAGTTGTAGACTTTTCTGTGTGATTTGATTATACCTGTTTAGCTCATTCATGTGTATTGTTGAACTTAATTAGGTGAATGGTTATGGCATTGATTCACTGGCTAGCTTTTTTCTGGATTATGGCTATAGTCAGCGAGAGGAGTTAAGATTTCCAGCAAAAAAGTTGAGGGCACTGTGGTTTTCTCCTCCTGCAGAATCACAGGCTGGCAGTGGCA
>Ga0099825_1009579_pt1 | contig 10984 bp, 7 predicted proteins | sample SiratroredBW_FD_76838 | JGI IMG/M metagenome (GOLD analysis project Ga0099825, IMG submission 76838) | Root nodule microbial communities of legume samples collected from California, USA - Siratro red BW | ecosystem: Host-associated > Plants > Roots > Nodule | place: USA: California | collected...
AATAATAATAATAATAATAATGACAGTACTTAATAGCTTTTAGCAGCTGGTGCAGGTGCAGGACAACAGAACAAAACACAGAACATAGAAAGAGAGGTTTGAGAAGTATAGTATAAAGTATAAAGTAGAAACACTGTTTGTTTTCCCTAGGTTATGTTCTATCAGTGGTATAATAGTACAAACCTTTTTGCATTTTTCACAACCACAACCCTCACTCAGTCACTCACAGAACTTTCTCTGGGATGCCCCAACACAACAACAATCTTCCCACCCAACCCAACCCAGTTCACTTTTTCAGTGTCACAAACATTTTTTTCAATTTTCAATATATAAATTTGTTAAAACCACCCAACGTGTCCCTTATCTTTAGGCATTAATCTTAAAAAACTGCTTCTTCCACTGTTCCTAGTTCCTTCCCATAATAATAATAATGCTAACTATTCGTTGTTTAACAAGTAGCACTGAAGTTGCAGCTAGGTAGGTAGGACCAACCAAACAGACCCAAAGGGATATATACTAACGTACGCCACAGGGACCGTTAGCTGTGCGGCGCCAATATTCGTTGGTGCACTTTCTCTCTCTTTCTTTCTGTGTCTTTCTTTCTTTTCTTTGATATTTTTTAACTCTTCTTAACTTGTCATAACCCCACAACACAAGCTCAACCCTTTTTGAACTCACAGCACAACCACTGATCCTACTCTTTGTCTCTCTCAAAAATGGATAATGGGTGTTTCTCTTCCCCTCGACGTGATTTCCCTGCTGGTCTGCGAGTTCTCGTTGTGGATGATGATCCTACGTGGCTCAAGATCCTTGAGAAGATGCTCAAGAAGTGCTATTATGAAGGTTGGTTTAGTTTAGTCATGAGTGGTTCCTTTTTCTTTTTTGCATACTGCCACTTTTGTTATGTGCTAAGTTACCACTATTAGTTAATTTTATGTACTTAAGATCTATAAACTTGATGTAAAGTTTCCAGGTTTTGATTTAATTTCTTTTTTAAGCTTTAGTGTGTGGTGGGATATGGTCTTGTTGTCATGGATCAGTTTCTAAGGAATGTGCTCGCTTTTTTTTTTTTATGACAAAAAAAAATGAAACAAAATATCTTCTGATAAGCATGTAAACTGATGATGGCACTTAAATAGTTAGTTAGTGTTAATTGCTCATATTTTTGCATGTATTTTTTAAAATTTTTGGGTTGATTTTGGCTTTTACTTGGGAAACTGATCTCTCAACTCTTTTAAAGAATGGTCCTTTTCATTTTCAAAAGAAGCAAAAACTTGAACTGCAGAAAAGTCCAGATTGTGAAGTTGTTATTAGAGGGGGCATCGGGTTCTATCTACTTTGTTGGCACCTCTTAACATTAAAACATCTAGAGAGGGGCCTAAAGAAGTTCTCTGGTAGAATTTGATTCTTCTTAATCTAAATTTAAGGTCTTGTGGCATTGTTTAATTATGGTATCTTAGGAGCTATAACATGCCATGTTGCTAATCCCACACTCTCTCATCCATTGAGAACATGCAATAAAGTCAAAATATTAATGAGAAACTGGCTGGTGCACCAACAGTAGCATGTTGGATTAGTTTGTTAAAAATTATATCAGGTAACTGAATTAAATCTGAATAAACTAAACTGAACATGTTCTGTGAGGTTTTTATATGCGAGACATTAGTTTATCACTAAAGCTCACTTGGATTGAGCATTTGTCCTCACTAGGTTTCAAAAAGTTGCTGTCATAAATGGAAGGTAGAGAATTTAGTGCTTATATAGTCAAATATGAGGCAAATAAAAACACCAATGGAAGCAAAACCCGAATTACTGAGATTTTGATTGCAATAAGAACAGATAATATATGAAGAGAGATCTCTGAATGATAGTGTAAATGTCATAGATAGTAGTAAGAGCTTATGTCTAACAGGTGTTGGTCTTCTCATCATGCAACAGTGATCATTAAGTTAGGTAATTTGAGAAATATTTGTATAACAAGAGACTTTCGAAGCTTTTTTGTTATGTTACTACATATATACTGCCTACAAATCCCCTATCTGTGTTTCTCTTTCTTTTTCTTCTGCCTTTCTGTTCACATAAGTGAGATTTTATTGAAGTAGCAAATTTTGGAAAGCAAACACACTTTCTTATTCTGATTCTCTTCCTTCATTTGATTCAGTGACCACATGTTGTTTAGCAAGGCATGCTCTAAACTTGCTTCGTGAAAGGAAGGATGGATATGATATAGTGATCAGCGATGTAAACATGCCTGACATGGATGGTTTTAAACTTCTTGAGCATGTTGGGCTTGAGATGGATCTTCCTGTGATTAGTCAGTTCTCTATCAATAATATATTCAAGTTTTTCGTTATATGATATCATTGTAATCCTTTGATCACATTGACTGAAACCCCACGCTCTGACAAGTCACACTTTACAATGCTGTTCAGTGATGTCTGTGGATGGGGAAACAAGCAGGGTCATGAAAGGTGTTCAACATGGAGCATGTGATTATCTCCTTAAGCCTATAAGGATGAAAGAGCTGCGAAATATATGGCAGCATGTCTTTAGAAAAAGGATACATGAGGCTAAAGAATTTGAAAGCTTTGAGAGTTTTGAGAGCATTCACTTAATGAGAAACGGATCAGAGCTATCAGATGAGGGGAACTTATTTGCTGTAGAAGATGTGACCTCAACAAAGAAAAGAAAAGATGCAGATAACAAGCACGATGACAAAGAATGTATGGATCCATCATCTACCAAGAAAGCTAGAGTAGTCTGGTCCGTAGATCTTCATCAGAAGTTTGTTAAAGCTGTGAATCAGATTGGATTTGATAGTAAGTTTCTTTCAAGGTTCTGTATAAATCTTGTTGATATGCATTACCTCGCATTTCCTTGATGAATTGAAGTGTGACTACCAGTTATAATCTTTTGTGCATGTATCTTCCATACAAAAATTATTTGTAACAAATAATTTCTGTTTGGCAGAAGTCGGGCCCAAGAAAATACTAGATCTGATGAATGTTCCATGGCTGACCAGAGAGAATGTTGCTAGCCACTTGCAGGTGATGCTGTAATTTCACTTCTTCAATGTTACCCCTAGACTATTGAGAAAGGAACATGTATAGCATTTTTCTTTCAGATGAGAATTTTAATTATGCTTGATTACATCTGATAATCATAAAAAAACTTCACTTTGATGCAATAGAGTGTAAGTAATTATCTCCAAACATAGGTCCTGAACAAATGTTTCTTAGAAACATTACAGCTTGGATGCAGATTCTCTAGTAAATTCAATAGAGCAAAACACATAATATAGAAAAAATATATGTTTGTGTAATGTTCCATGAGTTTGAAGCTTGAAACTCGGGTTCCTCATAAAAAAAAAATTCTTGTGCAGAAATACCGGCTTTATTTGATTAGGATTCAGAAAGAAAACGATCGAAGATCTTCCTCGAGTGGAATGAAGCATTCAAATCTTCCTTCCAAGGATCTGGGAAGTTTTGGATTTCAAAACCCAGTAAACAAGCAACAAAATGATGTTTCAATTGACAGCTACAAGTATTCGGATGCATCATTACAGCTGCCGAACGTGGAAAATAAAAGTCATGAAGGCGATAAGGGAACTGTTTCACAGTTCACCATATCGAAAAAAGGAAGGCCTTTGACTGGTAGTAGCATCGCTGACTCAAATATGAGAGAGAGTTCAAGGGTTGGCCTTAATCAACCTTTTTCCCAGTCAGAAGGAAGCCATGCAGTGTTTGATTGCTCCATGCCAACACAGTACTCTTGGACTGAAGTTCCACACATGCAACTTAAAGAAGAACACAAGTCACTTGTTCATTTAGAAGATGGCTTCAATCAGATACCATTACATGGTAAGCAGCATTCCATCCAAGTTGATCAATCACAATCAGTTGCTTCAATTAGTTCAGCTCCCTCTATAACGGAGAAAGAGGTTGCTGCTTGTATAGAAGCAAAACCTTTGTTTTCAGATTTCAAGAATGATCAATCCAGTTCTGTGAATTCAATAGGGAATGCAGTTGACACCTTTTCTATTCAACCAGGAAGTCTTGATATGAATGCTCAATCTTTAGCCATTTCAACTACAGATTTGATCAGTTGCGTTTCTGATCTGGAAATTTACCAAAGAAACCTTCTTTTGGGAGGTGAGGCAGCTTCTGCACCTTTGGATGAGGACTTGCATTTCCATTGGCTACAAGGTGAATGTTATAATATGAACTTTGGTCTGCAGAATATAGGAATGCCAGAATATTATGATCCAGGACTTATTGCAGAAGCTCCAAGTCACCTTTATGATTCAGCCGATTACTCGGTTATTGATCAAGGTCTATTCATAGCATGAACTGCTTTGCCTTTCCTGCATCTTCAACAAAAATCAAAATTCAAGCATGAAAGGACAATTTAATGTTTCTTGTAGCTAACTACATCTTTGTTGAAGAATCTCAACCTCAACGGTTGGGGTATTCTTTTTCCGATCATAGAGGATTTGGATATATTGCAGTATGTAAAAAAACGAGTGCTGACAAGTATTGAGGTTACTTAATAAGCTTGCCTCCATCTTATTTTATCCATCCTTAAGGTAAAAATAGATAAATGTCAACCCGCATTATTTGACAAATGTCTCTGAACACATTATTATTGAATGAATGAATTTGAATTTTACTAAAATAAAATGGACTCAAATTATTTAGTAAGTCTCGAATAAAATTTAACAACAATAACATAGTGAAAAGAATGTGTATGGAAGATGTCAACATTTTTTATAAAGAAATGTGTGAGACAGGAGTAGTTTAATTGCAAATTGTAGTGTAAAATGTTAATAGCAGATTGCCTCCAGCTAAACACAGGGAAAGTCTTGCCACTTGTGAACTTTCATGTTTCTAATGATTTACTTTTTTATATGTTAATCATGCACTTGTACTGGCTGAAAATTCGGAGCCGCGCGCATCAATCACTGAAACTAACTTTTAAGTGATTGGTTGGAAGAATGGTTTTAGAACCAAGCAACGAGCAGAATATGTTGGACAGAGAACCTTGAAGTGATTTCTAAACAGTAACAAGGGTACTAAATGTTCTAAGCCATTGTTTTGTAAAAATTGAACGAGTCCTTCCTTTCTAGGTGGAAGTACTACCTTTTCGTCTATGGGGGCAAAAAATGAAAAAGGGGAACTCTTTCATGTACAGGGATAAAAATTCCTCAAACACACGTTCACAGAAAAATATTTTCATGTCCCCAAAATTTAATATTTGAATGGTTTGTAACAAAGTGACGAATTAGTTATATGAAACTAAAGGTAATACATGTCCTATTTACCTTGATGTATTGCCTAAAACCTATTTTACAAACATGGTTATTTCCTATGTCAAAATTTCATGTATCCTTAGATATAACTAAGGAGAAAAAAAAGTACAAAATTTTCCTTCGAAATGTGAAAACACATCGGGACATGATCTCTCCTAAATATCCTCTTACAATTAAACTATAATCACTGTTTAACAATATGAACACGGGGCTATCAGAATACAAGCGGTTTCAGTTTCATCGACAGATTTTCTTTCAAGTCACAGGCTCGGTCAGGTACTCCTTTTCTTGTTAATGCTGAATATTTGGTGAAGCATTTTCTCTTGTGGTACTCGATAATGAATTTAATGGTCTTGTAGTTCGGTTAATTTTTTCAGTAGTACGTTTGGAATTATTTGTGCTGATAGGGGGCTTCCGTGAATTTCGTAAGCTTTTGTCCTGGACAGGGATAGAACTAGAACTTGATTTCCTCACAAGTTTTGGTGACCGGGGCAGTGTATTTGAGGTCTGAAAAGAAACAAGTAAATAAAATTATTGTATATGACAAGTTGAACACATCACCCATAATAAAAAAAAATGCAAGTACGGTATTATAAATCACAAGTTGAAAGCATCTCCAGGTAGGAAAGAATGAACCGACAGAGATTGATGGTTGACAGATTTTGTGGGATGGTCATAAAGAATTTGCAAGATGAACAGAACTGATTGACAAGCAATATCCTTTACAATATAAATCAAAAAGCCACAAACAAGGACTTATGGCTAAGCCACTAAAAAAGCATCCAGATGGATCGACAAAAGGGCATTTATGGCTGCTGTCATCTACCATTTAGTCAATGGTTATTTTCAACATCAGAAGTAATTAGCAAATATACCTTTCTAATCTGGTTACTTGGTAAATGTGATCCACCAAGCTTGTCCTCATTTAGTTTGGATATAGAACCACCACTCTGCCCCAGCTTCTTGTGATCAAGCTCTGCTTTACCCTGCAGCAACGTCAAATTAAAGATGTTGAATAACCTTTTTATTGAGTAATAAAGAGCAGTTTAAGAAGCCACGTCTTGAATCTTGAATAACTCCTTTATTCCTAAATCGAAGTGCCACTCAGGGCAATCAGCACAAAAGAAAAAGGAACGTATATTCACGCATTTACTGCTCATATATCAGATTAAATTCAGTGATTCCAACTTTATGACATTTTTCCAACAGTTATTGGCTCTAGGGGCCACCAATAGTTTTTGCTCATAAACAAGGTAAATCATGTGTCACGGTAGAACCATTATTATAAAATTATTCACCTTGAGAGTCCTTTGCAACTTCACTTTCTCTTCTTCCTTGGATTTAGTTTCATCCATCCTCTGCAAGAACTGAAATAAGAAAATGGGAAAGTCAGTAAGACCTATAGCTCATCCATAAATTTCACAACTAATGTGAGAGACATGGAAAAGAACTTGCCTCTCTGCGTTTAACTGCTCTTTCTTCACTTCTGAATTTAAAAGGCAAAGATATGGTAGCTGATTGGAGATTGCTTTTCTTGGTACTTGAAGATTTCTGGCCGCTGTTCGCACATTATGCAATAACACAAAAAAAGCCGCATAAATGAGACCACGTATTTTATGCATGTTTGAACGTATGATTTTGAATTTCAAATAGTGAAAGAGTGTTTCTTAGAAAAGTTGTAGCTCCTATCGGAGCAGCAAACAGAGGTTCATTTTACGCAGCAACCCACATTAAAAAAGAATTAACAACTAGTTAAAATGTTCTTACCCAAAGGAAATGGAGGAGGAAGGTTGTGCATTCATTGTAACATCTCCAGATACAGACTTGTTCAGTAATCTTTCACTCCTGACACAGACAAATCTGATCATGTCAATGAAAATTTCTAATGATGCACACAACTGAAGCCATAGCTCACAAGGAAGATATTTGAACATACATAACCTAAAAAAAGAAGGCACGGAAAACAAAATACCTTCTAGTCTGAGAAGGAAGATTCGCAGAACCTTGATCAAGCAAACCACGAGATGCCTAAAGAAGGGAAAATAATCTTTAGTAACCAGAGTACCATTTCAAATGTCGTGTATTTACGCAGAAAAACCTAAAATGCAAATGTAGGTACGAACAAATGGTGGATAGGTTAATACCTCAGTCGAAGCCCGCAACAATACCACTGGATTATTTTTGGGCAAATTAGAATGAACTTTTTTAATTCTGTTCTGCTCCAACACTGAAGATGGTTTACTTGTTTCAGCTGCACCAGAAGGCAGATTGATTGACATGTGGAATGACCTTGTGGTTGGTCTCTTTGACACTGAGTTTCCAACAGACTTCATAATCTTTGCAACAAAGTTTGTTCCATTTCTGGGTTTAGTAGCTGCAGTAGCTGTGTTGCTTGGCATACCAGCACCTGATGGGAGATTGATTGACGTTTTAAGTAATGGTGTACCAATTCGTTTCTTCTCAACCAAGCCTCCAGCTGACTTCTTATTTGTTGAAAAATTGTTTACGCCATTTCTGGACTGAGTAGATTCGGCAGCTCTTTTGCGTGTTTCACCAGTACCAGATGGAAGATTGATTGACATGCGGACTGACTGCGCAGTTAGTTTATTCTTCTCAACAATGTCTGGAACAGATTTCTTGCCTTTCAGACCACTGTTTATTCCACTTCTGGATGGCACAGCAGCAGCAGCCTTCCTTTCATCAAGATTGGTAGATAATTTTGGAGAAGAATCTGCTTTTCTTTCTTCGAAGGGCAAAGCCAAAACTTCAGGACCAGCAGCTACCTGCAGCATCAGTACGATAAATGTGAACAGACAACACAATTAAAAATTTAATCATCAGAAGAAACAAAAGGAATCAAATACAAACAAAGAAGGAAAGCATAAATTTACATGATCAAGCATCTCCTCTTCGACAGGGCCAGTATTCGCATCGTCTTCAACATGATCAGATTGGTTCGAATTATCCATGGATGTGAAACTTCCCAAATTAACATTTGTACTGACGTGAGGATGTGGCACGTCCACTACTCCTACATTAGAAATGTCTAAATCACTTTGTCCCGCATCACATTTTCGTTGTTCTCTATCAGCACATTCAGAAACTTGGTAATTAACAGTTTCGTCATCCAGCTGTTCATTGGCGGCCACAACGTTTTGCACGTCCGAACTCGTCTCAGACGACGAATCGGCATAGTTTCTTTGCTGAGCTTCCAACTCAAAAGTTCCATTAGCCTGAGCATTGGCATTTGCTTCTTGAATCAATGCAGCTGCTCTCTCCGCAGCCTTTCTCTTGTAATGAGCCTCAAAGTAGGCTTTCTTCGCGGCCACAGTACCCGGCTTCGAATATCTCTCAGCTTCTTCAACATAGCGATTATGAGTGAATGTTGACCATTTCTCCCAATCCAAGTTTTCTGTCATAAACCTCCCAAAGGAGATAGATTCTCCAAGCGCACGGATAGGATTACCCTAAAATAAAATAAAAAACAAAACAATAAACACCAATATCCATATCACAATTCACCAGACTCAACACATCACAGGAAACTAAAAAATTGTAATCGTATCCACAACAGAATAATAACATTGGTGAATTTACCATTGACATCGAAACCCATGCCTGGTTCCTTTCCTCGACAAAAACAACGTGAGACTGAACGATAGAAATTCTTAGAACTTTGGCAAAGGAAGCCATAAACGGATAATTGAAACGAAGAAAAAAATTGAAAACGCGATAAGTTCCTGAGCTCAGTGTATGGTGCAATTATACAAACGCTTTAACGACATAGTTAAGTTGCAGCAGAAAACGCAATGCTAAAATCCAAAATCGAAACAACAATGCAGTTACAGACACGCCAACCTCTCAACAACCAAAACCAAAACCAAACATAGCACACCACAATTTCTCAGGAACTAACCCACAACAACACCAACAACAAAAAAAACAGAAACGTGCGAAAGTTTGTTTTACGAAACAAAAACTACCTCGTAACGAGTGTCGGCGGGACTGGAGAAGGATCGAACGAGACATGCCGATGGTTCACCCATAACGCAAAACAAAACCCTTACTCAACAAAAAAAAAAAACTACGCCTCTTCTTTTTTTCTTATTCTATCTCTGTAACCACATTCAGAGAGTGAAAATCCAGAGTGTGTTGCTTCCGAAATTAATGTGAATCAGAGATTAAACGGTCCAATAAATATAATTCCTGAATTGCATGTGGAGAAAAATTAAAAAAATGGAACTTCCTTTTTTTCTTTGAGTAACGTTGAGGTTTGGACACGACGTTCATATTTGTGAATTTTTCTGCCCTAATATAAATCCTCGGTGTCATTGTGTGGGTCCCACTGCTCCTTGCCCCACAATTTTGCATTAATCATTATTTTCTGCTAATCTTCTTTTCTCCTAACGTCTAGTTTTGTTAATTTCTATTTTATTATTCAGTTTTGCCCGTTAGATTTTCTTTTCCTATTTGTTTAACATTCCGTATTTTTCCGAATATTATTATTACTGAATTGAATATTTAAGAGTGTGTTTAAGATTAATCTAACAGTTATTTCTCTCAGTTTTTCACATATCGAAAATCCAAGTATAATTTCCTTTTCAACTGAGTTATAATAGATATCTAAACGATTTTCGGTAATATGCGTTTTTTTAAATATTATTTTGTTTATTTACAATTTCTAATAAACCAGATTCCATAAACAAAAAGTGGGTTTCACAAGTTTGTAATATTGATGGATTTAATTTCTATAAAATATTAAAAAGGTATAGTATTAATATTTCTTGCTTGAAAAAAAACTTAAATTGTAAGAGAATTATATTACGAAATAAATTGTAAAGTAATCATTTGAAAGTCAAAACACTTTTTTATATATAATTGTTTGTAATTAAATAAAAACGTAAAAGAATGTGCCATACTAAAGTAGACAAAATAAGTAACTTTTTTTTTTTTTCTAAAAGCAACAAACAAGTACCTATATTGTTGTTCCAAAGATAATTAGCATCCTAAAAAAAATCTATAATAGCATGTGAAGGGATGTATGTTTTCGCTAAATTTAGTAGAATTGTTAATATAATTTAAATTTGGAGCAAAAAAAAATATATTGAAGTGCGACAAATCTAACGGACATTTCTTCAATTATTATTGTTCCATCTATGCCAACCCAACAACGTGTTCTAAAGTTCTTAATACAATGGTCACTGATTATTTGTATTTCTAATTGTAATATTTAGTGTCTTTTATCTACAAACTATTTAATGTCGTTCCTATTTAGTATGATTCTTCTATTTTCAAATCGAAAATATCTATTCATTTCTTATTTCTATTTTTTTAAGAATCAAATGATATAGGGACAGAGGTTTTGATAGAATAGATAGTTTCATAGATTCTAACTTTAATGTCATTATTATATAAAAAGTATTATCTTCTAAGAAATTATTAACAAAATTGTTTCACAATAATAATCATGAATATTTTTATTCACAAATACTTAATATTATTATTATATTATTTTAACACACCATATTATCTAATATATTTTTTCTATGTCTTTCATATCTGATTATGAGTTTGATTATAAGAAAAAAATCACATCAACGAAAAGCAACGAAAGTTAAATTATACATAAAATATCAATTAAAAACAAATTCAATGGATGAACAGTATTTCTTTAAT
>Ga0099825_1009580_pt1 | contig 10982 bp, 5 predicted proteins | sample SiratroredBW_FD_76838 | JGI IMG/M metagenome (GOLD analysis project Ga0099825, IMG submission 76838) | Root nodule microbial communities of legume samples collected from California, USA - Siratro red BW | ecosystem: Host-associated > Plants > Roots > Nodule | place: USA: California | collected...
CTCTTTGTTTAGTTAAATTTTTCTCTCTTATATATTCAGGTCATGTTTTAAAAAATTTATTATCCTTTTATTCAATTTTTAGAGAGCACCAATAAAACAAAATTCTTGTTTTCCATTCAGAACTATAACCTTTTTTTTTTTTTTTTTTTCTTGAGAAGGTCCTCAAATTGAGTTATGTGCTTCTCTTACCAAAAGTTTCAAGGCTTGCTTGATAAATGTGAAACAGGAAGACAGAGAAGGGAAGGAATGAATGTTCCAAATTATGGTGTATGGTTGGAAACATTCTCAAAGTTCACTTCTTCCCTCTTCCATATTTTCATTTTCATCTTACAGTGCATACAATTAGTCTTTAACATAACAATTTTTTGTACAAAAACACTGGTAGCTGCAAAAGAAATGCACTATATCTAACCAACTTCTGGCTAATGTCCAGGTGACAAGTTCATATATTTTTAACATAATTCAAACATGAAAAAGTGTTGCCACATTGGCTAAAACAATCTTCACTCTTCACGATTGAACTGTGACGCTTTCTGATAATTTTCATGAAATACTGTCTTGAAGAAACAACTTGACAATAATCGAAGATAAGTTCAGATCAGTTGCCATCAGAATCATTTAAGGTCAAACATTGAATAATGCACCTTTCAATCATAGAAAAACGTAATTCTACTATAATCAGAACATGATGTTTATTGTTGGATGTCATAAGATAATAGTAATAACAATTTTCAATCATCAAGAAAAACAAGAGGGAAAGAACTAAGGTAAACATATAATTAAATCGGGGATGTGCCAATTAATTTTAGATGTGTTGTTGTGGATTGCTTAAACCAAAGAATAGAAATGACATACCTTGACTGGAAAGGTTTCCTTTGGAAGTTTTGTTGTAAGAAGTTCTCTTAACCTACGAACTGCTTTAAGTCTTTCAGCAAGAATGTCAAGCACAGGTAGCAATTCATCAATTGTTAGTGGAAAGTTTTGGGAAAGCCAAAGAGCAGGCATCATCCCTCTTGTCCACTTGTTTTCACCATTTTGGGAAGTAAAGGTATCAGAGGGTGCATCTGTGCTTTTCTCCTTGTGCTCTCTATGTCCACCAGACTTTCCTTTCTTTTCTTTCTTTTCTTTCTTTACATGACTACTTTTTTTACTATGGCCATTTTCATCTGTTGAATTCATTGCAGCTTCCAATTGCCTCTTTTCTTCTTCTGTCAAAATCTCATCAATTTTTGCACTGTCCTTGGTCTTCCTTTCCCTGGAAGCTTGCCTGGCCTCAGGTGGTGGAGCTCTAGGGACCTTTTTGGATTTCACACTGAGAACCACATTTTGCATGTCATACACCTTAGCTTTCCATGGCCCCACCATTTCTTTCCTCTCCTTTTTCCTCCATGTTACCTGGGGAACAAGAAGTGCCTCACTCACATCAATCCCAACCCTTACTGACTCAACCCTGGACTTCTTATTCAATGTCTTCTTAACCTGTCTCTCAGTGGGGGCAACTATGGTGGGTGAAAACACAATTACTTCCTTCTCTTTGTGTGAGACTCTGAATATCGATCCGAGGAATTTCCTCTGATCATCTTTAGCACCATCACCAAGAAAAAGAATGCTCTGATTTGACCTCTTCATTTTCAAACCATCAAAGCCAGCCAAAGTCAGATCTGCCCTCATATTGGCACCCCTTTTCCAAATCTTGTAAGTGTCTGAAGGTGCAATCCTTGAGATGAAAGGTATCACAGAACTCTCAAAATGGAATGTAATCTCCATGTAGAAGTCCTTCATCCTTCTCATAGTCCCTATATACCTAGGCAACCTTCTAAGATACTTTTTGTCAAAGTCATTCCAATAGTACTTAATCATCACCATTGCTATTTTATCATGTTTGCTAATGATAGCTTCTCTAAGAGCAGTCCACCCTTCCTTGTTCTTCAACCTACCATTTGCCCCAGCATCCATGAGCATCTCAGTTGCAATAAAATCACCATGTTTTACAGCCAAGTGAAGAGGGGTGTCTCCATTTGGTACATCCCTCCTATCCACCATAGCAGATACGGCTGCAGCCTTTTCATCCTCAGCTATTGAAGCAGCCTCTGTTTTAATCTCAAGGGGGTTACCTAGTTTTGGCAGACGTCCAAGTAACTCATCAAGAGCAATATGATCCTTCAATACTATGGCCTTGTGCACTGGGCTATGATCATATGCTGAGACATCAATGCCTTCCATGGCTCCCCAATTAGAGGCTACTCACCAACCCAAACTAGCCAATAATCACTAACCGATTCCAATAATCCAAAACGGTCTTTCTTTTCAAACTATAATAGATACAACATTTGTGGGGAAAATTCGATTCTACTCCTTCCAGAAATGGGATTGAATCGGAACAATACCACACGATTCCATAAAATCAACAGTTTTTGTGATCTGAATCAAGAGGAACTCAAAAAATGAAACAGACCCACTGACAATACAGGGAAAATTTATGAAACTACCGAATGAAATCAACTCCAATTTTGATCAAAACCAAAAAAACATAATCAATATAGCTGAGACAACAACAACAACAAGAATTAGAAGCTAGAATAACAAAAAAGAAAAGAAAAGAAAAAACATAAACTTATAATCGAAACTAGAAGCGAGAGGAAAATTCATTTGAAGCAAAAGTCTTAGAATAGAAGATATTTGTTTAGAGCAGCATGTGTGTGGTCTAAGCGCGTTAAACAGAAAATTCAACTCTCCAAAGTAAGCCATAGAAATTGAGGGCCAAACTTTTAATTTTCATAATATTTCTGATTTTCAGAAAAGAATTTTAAATGTTTTCTGGAAGGGTTTCGATTGTGAACAAGCTGATATATAGGAAGGGAAAGTTGTTGGAGTTGAACCCATTTAAATAGGGTGAAGCGATGATCCACAGTTCTTGAATATTGGCATTTAGTCAAAGTCAATTCTCACTTAATCACCACTCATTTGCCAATCAAATCACAACTTATATAATTTTTAATACAATATTTTTATTTTACAACTCATATTTTTAGAACCAGGTAAATAGTCTCTTGTAATACTCACATTTTTATGATTTTTTATTTATATTTTAAACCTTTATAACTTAAAAAGTTGATTTAATTATATAATTAAATATTTTTTTATTCTTGAAACAAAGAATCTCAAGACACTGCCTGTTGAACTTAAATTAACCTGTCCTAATAAAAGTTTCTTATAAAACCTAGATTTTAAATTTAAGATCCTAATTATATGTTATAATACAAAATTTTTATTTTTTAATTTAAAAAAAAAAAAAAACGTTGAAGCTGTTTTGAAGATAAAATTATAAATTTAAAAGTTCATGTGATCTTGTTCACTCCAATATCTTTTATATTTAAAATTTGAGTAAATAAAAAAAATGAGTATTGTTTTATTTTTTCTAATTTAATTTTTATAACTTCAATTATTTCCAAATACTACTCCTTAAATTTAATTAATCCAAACTAAAATTAATACACTAGATCAACATAATTTCAGAATATCTTAATAAAAGTGTTAACTTCATTTAATTTAACAAATAAAAGTGCTACATAATGGTTTCTCCGAAAAGGTGTTAAATTCATTTCAAAATGACAATTTCAGAAGGAATAATTTTTTTTGGGGTGCAACAAAGTTTTTACAACCTTAAAGAACATTTACTGTGTGGGGAGATTTCTACGTTGTCTCTTTTCGCACAAGCCAGATTGCTCACATGAACATAGACAAGTTCAATGATAATGCTGAAATATAATAAAACGTAATATAATAAAGCTCAAAGCGAGTAAACAAATTCTTCAGTTTATTTACATGAATAAAATCTGGGAAAAGAATTATAACCAAACAAAGATGAATTTAAACTGCAATCATGAATATGAAAAGTTGATCGCTGTGATTGTGATTGCAACTATCCTGAGTTAACGGTTTTCCACATGTTCTGAAACACAATCAACAAATTCTATGTTGTACACTTGAAAACTCCACCTATTATTGCAAGAATCACAATTTTCTTTTCCTTATGCCACATGCTTCAAATAGTTCTTCTCTAAACAACCAAAGCAATTCCAAGTTTGGTGCTTGCTTATGAAGTGGCACACTGGCATAATCAGTTATGACTTTTTCCTTTCTTTGACTTGTTCTTCTCTTGCATCTTCTTTTTCTTTGCTTCAGCACTGATCCAAGTATAGTCAGATGGAATTGCAAAAGGGTCTTGAATATTTTCTATCCTACTGCTGGATCCTGAAGCAGACGTACTAGAGCGATAAGGGGCCTTTATCCATTGAAACCAAGATGATGCTGAGAAATGTGGCACTGCAGGGCTCTCTTGGCCAGTTGCAGATGGACTGGATGGTGGTGTTGCAAACTCGTCTACTGGCTGTAGTTCTTCAAACTTTGTAAAGGTAACCAATACTCTGATAGTAGGAACCACAGGGATGGCCACCTGTATCATGCAAGACCAAATGGATTAACATCATTTGCAAAGAAAAAGAAAGAAAACATGTGAAGAGAAAAAGAAAAGCCAACCAAGACAGTAATCATGTGATTATGTACCATAAAGTTAAAATATGATATGGATTCAGTCCAAAGGAACAACCTTCAATATGCAGATTACACAATTGACTAGGAAGTGCTAGGTATAGTATCCAGTTCAAGGCCATTGATCACATGAACCTATGCAAAACAGTATGACCAGGCTAGCTTGAAAGATTACAGAACCTACCCACAAAAATGTGGGTTAAAAAAAAGCTTCTTTATTATATCAGTCAATACTATTTCAAGAGTTGAATAACAAACCAAAGGCAGAAATTCACTAGCAGTGCTAACAGTAGCACCTCACAATAGCACTTCTTCAATAGGTAGCCTTTTTGTTGTGAGCATTGAGCAATCTTCACTGAGTGCACTAACAAGAATCGGTAATGTGTGTGCACATGGTTTTTCACTTATTCTAATCACAAAAACGCTATAGAACTGAAATTACCTCCTCTCTAATACAAAACCATTCATGAATCTTCCCTTAACACCTTAAGCTTTTAAGTACTTGGTTCATGAAAACTAGATTCTTCATTACTAAGAGAATAAGCTCTTAGCTTTTCCACGCATTGAAACTTATTTTGGTTTTCTGAAACAGTTTCTCAAAATGAGAATGTCTTTCATTACAAGAAAAAAAAGTTTTAATCACTGCCAGAGATAATGTATTTAACTCTCAAGCTATCTATGAAAAAATAAAGTCACAAAAAGAATAACACAAATTTCATCTTAGTTTTAGAGAAAAATTACACTAATGTTATTTTTTTTTCCAAAAACAAAAAAGAATAGAAAGTTATCTTAAAAAGAAAGGAAAGATAAGGCATCAATACAAAATAAAGAAACTGAGACAAAATAACTCAGCAAAGACATATTAGCAAAACAGTAATACACTCACTGGAACACACTTTACTATTCACTGAAATTTATTAGATATTACAATTTGGTGAATCTCACTTCCTATTTAATGAGTCTAGATCCTAATTTTAAAGTTTTCAATAGAGTGTAACCAATTGTAGAGGATGTTTTAGCCAATATTCCTCATAAATTAAAACAGGGTAACCCTCTAATCTCTATACAGATCAGACAGACACCTCTGTAATCTACAGTAGAAGAGATGTGGGTAGTTGTAAGCAAACCACCACAAACAGTAAAGTACAATTTTTTTTGTATTCAACCTAATCCCAAGAAAAACAAAGCTCATTGGCATGAAAACTAAACTGTAAAACATTACTACTAATTGTCAGGAAAACAATTGGTAACTGACAGTGACTAGCTAGCTAATTATACTGACACTTAAGCTGTCATTGATGCAGACATTATTGTCATTATCACCTATCAATTCATAAAGAACAACCATAGGATACTCCATGTTGTAGGGTTTTTCGTTTTTTAGGAAAGGGCTATGTTTGAATTTAACTTGAATCACTTAAGAATGCTTGGTTATTATGTTGGGTTTCCCTTGAAATACAATGATTTATATACTTTAGCTTGATATTGGTTACTGAATTGAGTAACATTACTCCGTTTCTAGCTCAGATCTATTCCTGACTCCTATTCTGCAACTACTTTCACTGTTACTCTGTGTCTTCTCCCTTAACAATTTATCCCTTGATTTCCTCCCATTTATAGACCAAGAAACGATGTGCAGCACACTACAGCATAAGCAGAATAAACAAGCAAGTGCATGATTCATCCTAGTAAGTGATACAGAAGAAAATAAAATGGAAGCAATTAAAGAATTTACCATATGCCTAGAATATTCATACTTCTAGTAAGAGGCCTTAAAAAGATGATGAGCACAGACCTTAACAGGGAAGGTTCCCATCGGAAGTTTCGTTGTAAGGAGCTCTCTTAAACGTCGAATCGCTTTAACTTTGTTCGCAACAATGTCGAGTAATGGCAGGAGTTCTTCAGTTTTTAATGGAAAGTTTGGGGAAAGCCAAAGAATAGGTCGCAACCCTTTCTTATATTCATTTTCACGGTTTCCATCTTTGTGACGGCTTCTGCCATCAGAACTTGCAGAAGAAGCCTTGCCATCTTTTTTCCTCCGTGACTCATCACCACCCTTCACAGCTACCTCAACAGAATGTCTTCCTGGCTTAGCCTGATTTCTTGAAGGAGAATCCCCTAACAAATCACTCACCTTTTCTTCTACACAAAGAGAACTTCTTGGTGCAGCAATCTTCTTTGGTGCTTCAGGTTTCAAATCCTTTTTCCTCCATCCACCAAACCAGCCTTTCTTTTCCTGCTTATTCTCTCCACTTTTGTTACAATTTCCATCTTCAATGGGAATATCTCTATGTTCATAACAGCTGTGACGATGTCCAATGACAACCTCATCACTCTCGTTGGCCAACTCCGATGAATCCAACCGAAGCGCATCTTCCAACTGCCTTCTTTCCTCCTCAGTCAATATATCATTGAACTCCTCACTCTCAGTTTCATTTTCATTGCAAGATGAGAAGAGTTCATCATCTGTCATAGCTCCAGGGACCCCTCTAGATTTTATGCTCACAACTACATTGTGCATATCATACACCTTAGCTTTCCAAGGGCCTACCATTTCTGTTTTCTCCTGCCTCCTCCAAGTCAACTGAGGCAAAAGAACTGCCTGAGTGACATCAATCCCAGGCCTAAAAATATTTGTTTTAGACATTGCAGCCACTTCTTGCTGAACCTCCTCCTCATCTGCTGGAAATCCAGCATCATCTAGGGCATTCAGTACCTCTTTTTCCTTGTGTGAGATCATGCAGAGTGACCCAGGTGGGACTTTCCCATCCTCTGAACCATCACCAAGGAAAAGAATGCTCTGATCTGATCTCTGGATTCTAAAACCATCAAAACCAGCCAATGTCATGTCTGCCCTTAGGTTTGCACCCCTCTTCCAAATTTTGTAGGTGTCTGAAGGAGCAATCCTGGAGATGAAAGGAATCACAGAACTCTCAAAATGGAATGTAATCTCCATGTAGAAGTCTCTCATTCTCCGCATGGTCCCTACCAAGCGAGGCAACCGTCTGCACCATTTCGCCCAAGCTAGAGGTTGGTAGTGCTTAATTATTATCTTGGCAATACCCTCTTCTCTATTGCAAATAGCTTCCTGAAGAGCACTCCACCCCTGCTCATTCTGCAAACTCCAATCTGCCCCAGCAACCATAAGCATCTCCGTGGCCACTTCATCCCCAAATTTCACAGCCAAATGAAGAGGGGTATCCCGGTTTGGCACATCACGCCGGTCAATCAAAGCGGAAATGGCATCAGCCTTCTCTTCCTCCGAAATGGAAACCGCTTCAGTGTGAATCTCAGCCGTGTTACGCAGCCGCGGGAGGCCAGAAAGAATCTTCCTAAGCTCAGCATAATCCTTTGAAACTATGGCCTTGTGCACAGGACTATGACCATACTTTGTGGCATCAATACCCGCCATACCTGAACAGCACAAGGGATAACACACCACCACCAACCCCCACTACCAATCACAAGGATAAACACACGCCGCCATAAAAAAAATCTAAACTTTACCCAATAGGGAGGGTACCCCACTCACACTTGCCCAATCCAACCAACCACCAACCAGCACTCACGGCACAACGTCGGATGTAACAAATGAAACAGACCCTTATGCACAATTCCCCTCTAGAAGGCCGCAGAAAAGGGTCCCTATCAAGATCAGAAATTAAAAGAGACCCCTTTTGCATCAGAAACACAAAAGCATAACAGAAAATCAAGAATCAAAGAAAAGCATCTTGTGGGGTCCCAGATCAAGCATATTTCAAAAGAGGGTGAAAGATGCTAACACACTAACCTTGTTCCTTTCTTCTATGTTTTGCTTTGTCCAATGAATATGATTGCCCAAGAGTCCAGGGATTCATATCATGTGTTACTCAAACAAACCCCACCACTTCCACTCACTACCCCTCAAGTACCAAACAAAAAGTGCAGATGGCAAAGATCCTAGTGATCCAATCCAGATCAGACAAGCATGAAGAGAACATGCATGTGGTTGCGTGAAACAGAAATTCTAGAATAAAAAACTGACCTTTGAATATTAAATTCAATTTTGCCTTTTTAAAATATTGAAAAATCACAAAACACAAGAAAAAAGAGGAAAAGAAGGTGTGCGAGGAGGGGAAAATGGTGAGAGTAAAGGTGAAAGAGGGAATAACAAAGCCATGGATCGAGAAAGAGAATAAACCCCACCACACAAGCAAAGAAAGAGAACTAGTTTATGTTGCAAAGGTTTAGCTAAAAACGGATACAAGACCAAAAGTGAGGAACACTTGGAAAAGAAAATTACTTTCAAGTAAAAATAAGAAAAGAATATTGAACAGTCAAGGTTTTTAAACAAGGGTGTGTCATGTTTTCTTCAGACCAGGTATCAAGAAATTTCTCACACACCTAAATAAAAAAAAAAGAAAAGAAAAACAATAGGTGTCTTATTTTGTTTTAAGAAAAGTCTCTCTCATATTTTGTTAAAATTTAATTGCAAAATATATTGATGTTCTAAAGGTTTTTTTTTTTGTTTTGTAGTTAATCATAAATTATGATGTTACAATTTAATGATTTTATAATAATTATGTTAAGAATTTAATTATAGTGCATTTGTAAAAGTTCTTTTAATATTCATCTAATATAGGATTACTATCTATAGCGAGTTTATTTAAAATTTATCATTGTTAAGATGATATACTTTTTCTACACTAATAATGTATTAAATTAAATTATTGTTTAAAATATGTTTAAGATGATTGATAGTATACATAAAGTATTTACATTAATAACACAATATGTATGAATTTAATAAGTGTGAAGATAAAAAAATTACACTCTTTAAAGAAAGCATGAAAATTTACAAATTGTAAACTAACAAAAAAATATTTTTAAATAATTATCAAAAAGCTTATCATCTACAATAATTTATGATTAAATTATAACGTATATGTACCTTCTATCTATATATTATTTATTCATATAACTAAACTAGTTTTCAAAGACTAGAAAAGAAAAGATACGGTGAAACTAAAATGCCATGTAAATTTAGTTTTAGTGGTAGTTGATATGTTTCTACTTAATGCACATTTCTTCTTTTAGAGTACACAGCATTTCCTTGATGGATTGAAGGGAAATGATGAAAAGAAAAGGAAAAGAGGGTTGTGAGTTTTGTTGATGAAGTTTCCTAAAAGGTGACTTTGGAAGAAGGGAAGAAAGAGAGAGAAGAAAGATGGATTGGTTAGAGAAGGAAAGGGTCCATGGATGGAATTGATGGGAAAAGGCAGCATGCATGTGAGCCACAAAAGAAGGAACCTGCTTCCCTATTTCCTTTCTTTTTCACTGTTAATTCCTATACAGATTTTAATCTACCTTCATTATATTTGTTCATTGATTAAATATGTCACCCTTTTTATTTCACAGAAGATTCTATGGATTCTGCCATCACATCTATTCTAAACCAAAGTTGCCACTTTTTCTTTCCTAAATTCATGTTTACAATTATGATTCACTCATACTCCATGCAAGTTTTGCCTTTTCTAAGAGTTTGGATATATATAATAATTTTATTTCATTTGAGTATAAATATGTAAAAATGCATGTGATTCAATACATCAAGTAAATCTTGTAATTGATGTATTATCATGAAATAAATTATACAAACATGGACATTTTTACACACCGGAACAATCTCCTTAACATGCTAAAAAATAGTACATATTTGGGATCCGAACAGTGTTGTTAGTCAAATAGTTAACTTTTTTTCTAAATAAGGATATACTTCGAACAATAGTTAAGAATGGAGGATTAATTCCTTGGGACAGAGATTCATGGAAGACGTTAGCATTTTCGAATATATGTCTTAACATATGCATTGGGAAAATTCAAGGAAACATATCAGAAGAATAAGAATAAGAAACTAACAAACAAGTAGAATGAGTTATTTTCAATCTAAAACAAGACATTAAGTTTGTGTGAGCAAATTTTTTAAATTAGTATAATTTTTATATGATATTTTCAAGATGATGTATTTTTTATTTATTTTTAGATATAGGTAAATTGTGTCAAAATTTTAATTAATGAGTTAATTAATATCATGAGAATATTGTAGGATCTTAAGGTGGTTAATATTTTTCATCAATTCCTTTTCTATTTTGTTTGACACGTATGATGTATTACTAATGTGCAATTAAAATAAATGTACAATTACAAAAGTGATTTTATTTATTGATAAAAATGATTGAGAGGATTATTGTTTAAATTAAAATAAAAAATGATATTAGTATGAGATTTATATATTGAACTAAATTAAAAATAAGTTTGATTTTGAAAATAAAAATTAAATTAAATTAAAATTTAGTAATAAAATATATTTAGCAAAATTAAGTTTAAGTTTAATATTTGAATTTAGTTACTAATATAAAAATAATTTAAAATAAAATTAAGATTTAGCAATA